>Ga0153915_10000037_pt1 | contig 125284 bp, 128 predicted proteins | sample Opewatmetagenome_2_FD_107003 | JGI IMG/M metagenome (GOLD analysis project Ga0153915, IMG submission 107003) | Freshwater wetland microbial communities from Ohio, USA - Open water 3 Core 3 Depth 3 metaG | ecosystem: Environmental > Aquatic > Freshwater > Wetlands | place: USA: Ohio, Lake... | reverse complement strand
TGAATTCCTCCAAATTGTAGTTTAACCGCGGTACAATACTGTCGCTGAGAGAGAGCGTGTACTCTTGAGGTACACGAGTAATGAGTGAAAGTCGCTATTGCACGTCCCCTAAGATGGGACATCCAATAATTCCCAATTTCCCCATATAAGCATTCCTATTTTATCCCGAAAAAAAATTTTATATTGCCCGGCGAATCAAAATAATCAGCAGGGCAATATTCAAATACTACATATTATCCAGGTTTCCTTTTTTTACGCAGTGTTAACAAAATAAAAAAAGGTACAACGGGTTGTTATGTTATATATAAAAATTGTCGATTCCGGTATGCGCTGTATATTAAAAAATGTGGGTGGGGGCAAGAGCCCTGATGCGCTGAGGGCGTCCCATTCAACCCATGGATTTGCAGTGCTTATTTGTTCTTGAATTCAGTGAGGGGGCTCGGGCCAAGCTCGTTGATGGTCTTGACCACGTCAGTAATGACGGCACCCCACTTTGCGCCTTCGGATGCCGAGACAAAGGTCATCCGGAAGCGGCGGTCGTCAAGGCCGATGCTCTTCATCAGGCGCTTGACCATGAACATCCGCTTTGCTGCCTTGTAGTTACCTTCAAGGTAGTGACAGTCACCGAAGTGGCATCCTGATACGAGGACACCATCGGCACCGTCAGCGAAGGCCTTCAGCACGAAGAGTGAATCGAGACGTCCTGTGCACATGACACGGATAATCCGGACATCGGGCGGGTACTGGATACGGCCGCCACCGGCGAGGTCAGCACCGGCATAGGAACACCAGTTGCAGACGATACCCTGGATCTTGGGTTGCCAGATACCGGGACCACGCTTTGGAATTTCGAAGTTGCCTGGGGCAGACATTACTGCTCACCTCCGAGCAGGAAGGCATCGATCTGTGCCACGATTTGGGGTGTTGTGAAGTGGTTCATCCAGATTGCACCACCGGGGCAGAAGCCACCGCAGGTACCGCAGCCCTTGCACTTGGCCTCGGTGACCTCCATGACGGTGCGCCCGTTCTTTTCAACGAGTGCCAGTGCACTGTAGGGGCAGAGGTTGACGCACATGCCGCAGCCTGCACACTTTTCCTCAATGCAGGTAGCGAAGTACGGCTCAAGCTCGACTTCTCCCATGTGGATCGGGATGGATGCTGCAGATGCTGCACCTTCTGCTGATGCTACCGTGTCAGGGATATCCTTGGGTCCCTGACAGACCCCGGCAAGGAAGACGCCGGCTGTGGTGGTCCCGCACGGGTTCAGCTTCGGGTGGGCTTCAAGAAGCCATCCATCACTCGAACAGGACACTCCGAAGAGCTTCCGGGTCCGGTTGGTATCCTCCTTGGGCTGGACTGCTGCCGCGAGCACGACCATGTCGACTTCCATGTCGATCGGGCGGTCGAGCAGAGTGTCGTCAGTCATGACGTGGAGGTTCTTGGTCTTCTTGTCCTCAATGATGTTGGCGACACGGCCGCGGATGAACTTCGCTCCCTCGTCCTGGATACGGTAATAGAACTCTTCGTACATCTTACCGAACGAACGGATATCCATGTAGAAGATATACGGGATGCATCCCGGGATCTTCTCGATGATCTGGTGGGCGTGTTTCAGCGAATACATGCAGCAGAACCGCGAGCAGTAGGGCTTGCCGGTTCCGGTGTTGTCACGGGAGCCTGCACAGAGCACAAAGGCGACCCGTTTCGGTGTCTCGCCGTCGCTTGGGCGGATAAGGTGCCCACCGGTCGGGCCGGATGCACAGATGAGCCGCTCGAACTCAAGGCTCGTGATAACGTTCTCGAACCGCTTGTATCCCCATTCTTCTTTCTTCTCAATGGGGACGATGTCGTAACCGGTTGCGAGGATGACCGTTCCAACTTTGACCTTGACGAATTCGTCCTTGGACTCGAGATCGATTGCACGCTTCTCGGGACCGCACGCAGTAACACAGATACCACACTTGACACAGGAGTTGAAGTCGATGGTGTAGAGAAGGGGCACGACCTGTGGGTGGTTGATGTATATTGCCTTCCGTGGCTTCATACCCACTTCGAATTCGTTGGGCTTGACAACCGGGCAGGCTGTTTCACAGTCACCACAGCCGTTGCAGCCGCCACCGACAATGCCACGTGCTTCTGCTTCCTTGGGGGTGATAACTCCTCGTGCCTTCTTACGGACGGTGACATCGAAGTTGCCGATATACCCTTCCACTTCATGAACTTCGGACCAGGTCATCAGCTCGATCATACTGGCCCTGCCGACATCTACCATCTTCGGGGTTAAGATACACTGCGAACAGTCAAGTGTCGGGAAGGTCTTGTCGAGCTGGGACATGCGCCCGCCAATGCTGGTGTCTGCTTCGACAAGGTAGGTCTTGATCCCTGCTGCAGCAAGGTCAAGGGCTGCCTGCATACCGGCAACACCGGCACCGACAACCATGGCGGCCTTCTCGACGGGCACAGTCTTTGGGAAGAGATCCTGGAGGAGTGCAGCTTTTGCAACTGCGATCCGGATTGCATCCTTTGCCTTGTCGGTCGAACCTTCGCGGTCGTGCATGTGCACCCATGAGTTCTGCTCACGGATGTTTGCCATCTCGAACCGGAACGGGTTCAGGCCGGCTTCCTTTGTTGCCGTCCTGAAGGTCGGCTCATGGAGACGGGGCGAGCATGCAGAAACAACGACCCCGGTAAGGTGGTTGTCCTTGACTGCCTTGCTAATCACAGCCTGCCCGGGCATTGAGCACATGTACTTGTAGTTGTCAACATAGGCTACATTCGGGAGGGTTTTTGCATACTCCTCCACGGCCGGGATATCCATCGACCCGGCGATGTTGGTACCGCAGTGACAGATGAACACACCGATGCGTGCTTCACCCGGCTTAGTTGTGCTGCCGGCTGGCGCTGCTTTTGCCGGAGCAGCTGCGGGAGCTGCTTTGGGCTTTGCGGCAGGTGCTGCCGCTTTCTTGACTTCCTGTTTCACGGGAGCTACCTTCTTGGTGTCCTCTTTCTTGGACGGGGCTTTCTTGGTGGTTGCTTTCTTTTCTGCCATTTCTACCACCTCACAGCACCTTCTGCAGGAACGGTTCGCAGCTGATACCATGGAGGTCCAGCCCGAGGTCCTGCGGGCTCATTCCCTGTGCGAGACCGAGGAGTTCAGCGAAGTGAAGAACCGGCAGGTTGTAGGTCTGGCCGAACTTCTCCTGGATTTCGATCTGGCCGCGGTCGAACTGGAGCTGACAGAACGGGCAGATATCGGTGAGTGCATCCACCTTCTCTTCCTTGAGGTTGATCAGCTTCTCGTTCGTGATGTCCAGTGCGTGGACGATATCGTACCCGCGGACACCGCCGCCGGCACCGCAGCACTGCATCTTGTTGCGGTACTCGACCGGGGTTGCGCCAAGGGCTGAAACGAGTTCTTCCATCCAGGTCGGGCACTCGGTGTTGAGCATGACTTCCTTCTCGAACTCACGGTCCTTGTGGGGTTTCACCAGGTGGCAGCCGTAGTGGACTGCAATGCGTGCGCCGGTCAGGGGGTTTGTTACGCTGTCGCGGACCTTGTCAACGCCAATGAACTTGTCATTGTAGAGGAGCTCGGCAGTGTGGTAGACATTGATAGTACCCTTGTACTCCATGTCGACTTCCTTGAGCACTTCGTTGACGGCATCGCGGAGGTCCTTGTTGTGCTTGAGTTTGTGGTTGACTTCCCAGATCGACTTGTAACAGCCGTTGCAGACAAGGGCGATATCCATCTTCATCTGCTCGGCGAGCACGAGGTTCCGTGCTGCCATTGCATAGAAAACAGCGAGGTCGATCGAACCGAACGCACCGGGTGCGGGGCAGCAGCTGGCTCCCTTCAGGGGGACGAGCTCAACGCCGAGTTTCTTCATCGCCTTGATGGAGGCGGACTCGACACCGGGGTACCGGTTCGGGGCAATGCATCCAAGATAGAATGCGAATTTGTGGTTTATCCCTGCTTCAGACATGGATTAGCCCTCCCTTTCCTTGATGATCCGGTCGGCTTCAGCCTTGAGCTTATAGTGGTCGATGATCTTCCTGATCCCGGGCATGTATTCCGGATACATGTGGGTGGTCGGCGGATCACGGGTCAGGCCGAGTTTCTCACGGGCTGCACGGTTGACGTCGTTGTTCGGGACACCGTGGCCCGATGCATAGATTGCCGTAACGGTCTTGAGGAAGTTGACGGGGACAATATCCCGCTTGAATGCGAGGTTCCTCATGGACATGATGACGTCCGTCGGGATGATGTCCCGCGGGCACCGGTCAGAGCAGCTGTAACAGGTTGTACAGAGCCAGAGATCCGGATCGGTCAGTGCCTCGTTCTCGAGTCCAAGCACTGCCCTCCGCATGAACTTGCGGATACGGTACGAGCTGCGGGGTGCTGACGGGCAGGAGCCGGTGCAGGTACCGCACTGGTAGCACATGTGGGCGATGGTGCGTGAAATGGCCTTTACGTTCTTCGTGAACTCGGGATTCGAGTCCTCACGGAAAAATCTCTGTTCGCGGAGTTTCTTATCCAGCGCTTCCGGGTAACCTTTTGTTCGTGCCATGATGCTCACGCCTTCCCCATCACTTTAATATTGACCTGGCCGGTGATCTCCTCTTTCACCTTCGAGGTCCTCTTGGTGAAGAGCTTTGCCTTGATCTTCTTGAACAGGTCCGTCTCCTTGCCTTTTACACGGATGCCCTTCCTCTGCATGACGATGATGTCCTCACCGGGGCAGGCATTGACGCAGGCGCCGCACAGGATACAGTAGTCCTTGTTCACGGCGATGGTCGGCTCGATCTCGTGTTTCATGTCGGCTGCGGCCTTCGGGGTCGGCAGGTAGATCGCGTTTGCCGGGCAGATCTCGGCACAGGTCGAGCAGCCGCCGGGGCATTTCTCTGCATGGAACTCGATGTCACCCTCGAAAATCTTCTCGACGGTGATTGCCTCGGTCGGGCAGTTCTTCGAGCACCACGTGCAGGTGCAGCAGTTGTCCTGGACAATGCTGACCTTGCCGTCCACCTTGTCGGAGATGATCTCGCGTTCGACCGTGATGCATTCCTCGGGACATGCCTCGACGCACACCTTGCAGGCATCACACTTGGTTTCGTCCCAGATGACGTCGCCTTCAACCTTGCCGGACTCCGCAGTGAATTCCTTGTGCTTCACCACGATTGCCGGGCAGAGTGCACCGCACAGGCCACAGAGCGAACACTTCTCCTTGTCCACGGTAAAGGTCGTCTTCTTTTTCATTGCGGCCGACTTGGGCTTTGCACCGGCAACGGGTCCCTTGTAGGTCCCTTCGTACGCGGGGACATTGCGATCGATTGCGTCCCGCGGGCATACCTCTTCACAAATGGTACACTTGACGCATTTCTCGTCGTTAATCTCCGCCTTCATGTCGTACTGCGGGAAACCTTCCTTCTCGACAATCGGGAGTCTCTCCTGGCCATCCACCTTCAGTGTCAATGCATTGAACGGGCACATGATGACGCAGACGCCACAGTAAGAACACTTGGTCTCGTCCACATCGATCGGGGCCGCGTAGTTGATTGCACCACGCCTTGATGCACCGACGAGCCCGAGGACGATTGCCTCCTCGGGACAGGCGTCGACACAGATGCCGCAGCCCGTGCAGGTCTCTGCATTGAGAACAAGGTTGTTGACGTTCTGGAGGAGCCTCTGCTCCATCACAACGTTTACCCCATCCTTCTTTTTCGAAAACTTTGGAAACAATGCCATGTATTAACCCTCACGCTGTTTCTTATTGCACACGTGCCCCCGGGTTTGCTTCCCGGAAGCCTGCAATTCTGATAACACCGTATGGGCACGCCTGGACGCAATCGCCGCACGGGCGGGAGAGCTCCCCTCTGAAACCAGGGATGACGGATTTTCCGTCCCTGACTACACAGATCCTGCCACGATTGACAGGTTCTGATGTATGAAGCTCTGTTGCATCAACAGGACAAGCAACCACACAATTATTACAGCCAGTACAATGTTCCTTTGTTATGTGCACTGCAAATGCCATTTTTGCTTTTCACGCACCAGCTATAGATCGATTCTAAAAATCGACTAACAAAAAGTGGTAGAAGATGATAGATAAATGTTCTGAAATTTACTGGGGATGTACCCGCGTTTTATAGACGTTTTTATTATTTTTATTTAAATACCCGAACAGCAGGTTAATGTCAAATACCGTATGGTTAAAATGATCTTGTGTACTTTTTTTAATTTTCTTTCGTTTTTTTCCTGCGCTCATTGATCGCTCATTGATCTTCATCCTAAATGGAAATCAAATTAGAAAATTTATTCAGTTACCATCATGGTACCTTTGTAGTACCGGAGGTTATTTCATGGAAATCAACGGCGTTACTATTGACAATACCTACGCAGAGGCATTCCCGACCTGGGTCTGCCGGATCATCATCACTGCGGTCACAAAGGAATGGGCAAAGAAGGCAGCAACCGAAGCAACCGGGTTTGCAACATCGGCAATCGGCTGCCCCTGTGAGGCAGGCATTGAGGGCGATGTCCCGGCAAGTGAGACTCCCGATGGGCGGCCCGGCGTGGCAATCCTGATCTGTGCAAGCAAGAAGAAACTGAAAGAACAGGTCGTCGAACGCCTTGCCGAGTGCGTCCTCACCGCACCGACCACTGCAGTCTTCAACGGGATCACCAATGCTGAAGAGAAGATCCCGGTCAAGCTCCACTTCTTCGGAGACGGTTACGAATACCAGAAGGAAGTTGGCGGCCGCAAGTGCTGGGTCATCCCGATCATGAACGGCGAATATGTCGGAGAGGAAGAGTTTGGCATCGTCAAGGGTGTTGCCGGCGGCAACTTCTTTGTCATGGGCGAGAACCAGATGGCAGCCCTCATGGGTGCCGAGGCAGCCTCAGATGCAATCGCCAACGTTAAGGGTGTCATCACCAGCTTCCCCGGTGGTATCGTCGGCAGCGGTTCAAAGGTTGGCAGCCTGAAGTACAAGTTCATGGTTGCGTCGACAAATGAGAAGTACTGCCCGACTCTCCGCGAGAAGGTAGCAGACTCCAAGATCCCCGCCGGTGTCAAGGCAGTGTACGAGATCGTCATCGATGGTGTTGACGAGAAGTCCGTTGCAGCAGCAATGGGAGCCGGCGTCAGGGCAGCAGCAATGGTACCCGGTGTGAAATTTATTTCAGCTGGCAACTTTGGCGGCACGCTCGGACCGTACAAGATCGAGCTCCACAAAGTCCTCTAACTTTTTTTTCGGTGAAAATTTTTCTTCACTCATCGATCTTTATATATATGGTCATTGCCGATTATTTTGTTAACGAAATTTTCGGCGATAACAATGATCACCCTTACACCCGACGAAGCAAAGAAGCGGTTCGGACCCCTCTTCTCGCAGAAATTCCTGGTGATGGTAGACGAAAACAGCGGCCGTGCCGAGATCCTCGAGCAGTGCCGGGCACGCGGACCCATTGAATGGGACGCGATGAACCGCAAGAGGGCCGGGGGTGCTGTTGCCGGCTGTTCTGTTGAAGGGACAACCATGGTGATCAGCGCGAAACTGGGCTCGTATCCGGTCAACTTTGGTGCAGCTGCCGGCGACATCGGAGGCCAGGCCCTGGAATCGGTCGAAATTGCCGGTGATGAGGTGATCACCACGTGGGCCGGCATCGCAGGCGCCGGTGTGGGTGTTGCCGCATGTCTCCCCCAGGCACCCGGTGTGATCCGGGCAGAATATCCGAGCGAGGAAGATCTCAAAGTCGGGGGAGCACGCACCAACCACGTCAGAATCATCTCGCCCCGGTATGAAAAGATCTGCATCGGCATCGATGATACCGATACCAAAACGGAAGGTGCGACCTGGGTGATGGCACTGAAATGTGCGGGAGCCTGCGACATTGAAGGGGTGGAATTCTTGAACATGCGTCTCGTCCAGCTCAACCCAGCTGTACCCGACAAGACCACGAATTGTGTCGGTTCCGCGCTGAACTTTGCGGTACGGCCGGATAAGGTTTCCGCCCTGCTGGACTTTGTCCGGGCATTTGTTGAAAAGAACACGGTTTCCCGGGACACGGGGATTGCGTATCACCGAGGGATCGGGTTTTCGCACGATTCACCGGCATTCGCTGCGGTGAAGACAGAGATCATGACCCTTGAAGCCGCGGAATCCGTGGCAAAGGTGCTGGGCATCACGTACATCGACACCAATGGCCGGAAGGGAAGGATTGGCGCACTGGGTGCTGTGCTCTGGGGCAACCGGGGCATCGAAGCGGCAGGTCTCTATGGAGAACATCTCTGAACCGTACGTGATCCATTACCCGCGGATCGTCGCGGTTGCCGATGGTTCCGGCAGCAGGGTGGAGCTCATAGAGTTCTTCGACTGCATTGGCGGCGCCATGTGGTCGAAGCACCACTACGCAAAGAGCCCGCTTGTCCGGGAGGTCCGTTGCGTTGGATCGACCATGCGGTATTCCCTGGCAACAGGAACTGTTGACCTCGCGCTGGAAGGATCAAAGTTCCCGGCCGGGATATCTGCCTGTACCGTTGACGGGACAGAGATTGCGGTGACCTACATCGGCATGGGTGGAGGAGGCGTTGGCGCAGCCGCCTGCCGGTCTGATGCAGCGGGTGTCCTGCGGAGCAGGAGCGATCCGGCAGGGGGTGGGAAAGTGGCCGGCGCCACCATCTGGCTTCCAAAGATGCAACGGGTCCTGATTGGAGTTGACGATACCGATACTCCTGAAGAGGGGGCGACATGGACGCTTGTCCATAATATTGCACGGGCAGTTGCGGATGAACGTTCCGTCTACTTATCGCATACCATTGTCCAGCTCTTCCCGGTGCCGTACCGGACAAAGAACTGTGTAGGGCTCGTCGCGGAGTTTGCGACAAACGACCCCGAAGGCCTGGTCTCGCGTTTCCACCGGTTGCTGGAAAAGTACACGTTATCGGAGAAGACCGGCATGGCAGTCTATACCGGCTTTACCCCTTCGGAAGAACTGCTCGCGTACGGGCGCAAGGTTAAGCGGGGCGAAGTTGAGAGCAGCCTGCTGGAATCGATCCGCGATCCGGATTTACGGATCGTCATGAATGGCAGGGGAATTGTCGGGGCAGTTGCCGCGATTCCTTTCTTTACCCACTATGAGGAGGCACTGGAACTATGCAGTGGAAAGAACTGAAAGCCCGACTCCTTGCTGTCGGGGCAGTCAACCTTACCGGTGAACCGGCAGAGCAGTTCATTGCCCGTTCCGCGGCAGGGCCGGGCGCCGGGGGCAGCGGGGCGGTCTTCTTTGCCATGGGGAGCCACCGTGTCAAGCTAGCACTCAACCCGTTAAGCCCGGTCGAGGTTATTCACCGGGGGAACGGCACCGCAGACCTCTACTTTGACGGGAAACTCATTGCCGGCAGGCTGCTGGAGCCCGGGTTCCACTGTCCCGACCAAGCGTTCATAACGGTCACGGGCAGCTGCATCTTCCGGTGCCGGTACTGCTCGGTACCTAAGATCGGCGGCAGGCGTAAATCGATCGAAGAGATTATGAGGATGGTGGAATCGGTACGGCACCGGATCCATGCAATCTCGATTACCAGCGGGGTCCAGGAAAGCATTGAGGAGGAAGAGGCCTATGTCCTTGAAGTTGTGAAGCACCTTGCATTCTTCGGTCTTCCCATAGGCGTCTCCATTTACCCCACGGAGAAGACGCCGGAACTCTTAAAGGACCTGGGTGTTGCCGAAGTGAAATTCAACCTCGAAGCCGCTACCCCGGAGCTGTTTGCGAAGATGTGCCCGGGGCTGGACTACGCCCTCATCTGGCAGGTGCTTGACAAATCGGTTGAACTCTTCGGGAAGAACCGCGTCTTCTCGAATGTGATCATCGGCCTTGGAGAGACAGATGCGGAGCTGGAAACCTGTATACGTGAGCTGGCCTCCCGCGGGGTGATCCCCGTCCTGCGTCCGCTCAACCCGGTTGCCGGGCTTGCCGGCACGCCCCGGCCAACTGCTGAACGGCTGAATAAAATCTTTGCAATCCATGAGCAGGCGCTTGTTGCAGCAGGACTCGATGCCCGTCTTGCACAGACCATGTGTACGAACTGTGCCGGTTGCGATCTCGTGCCCGGGAGGGACGAATGAAAGGTATTGACGTAATAACTGAAGCGCTGCTGGCATGTACTGACCGGCAATATACCGTCCCGGGAATTCCGGTCACCGAACTTGGTGCACGCGTGAATGCGGAGATGGTAGTGAACGAGAAGACCGCCCTGGAATATGCACTTGGCGATTCACTGGAAGGCCGGCGTGCTGCGGTGATCATCAAGAATGTCGGCGTCAATGCCTGCGCCGACCCCCTCCTGCAGGCAACGGCCCAGGGGCTGATTGGCGGGGTGGTGCTGGTGGCCGGCGACGACCCGGATGCGATAGGATCGCAGACCTCCCAGGACTCCCGGTATTACGGGGAGCTCGCGGAACTGCCGGTCATCGAACCCGGCCCCGAATCCTGTTACGCCGGTGTGGTTGCAGCCCTGGAAGCTTCGGAACAGTTCTCCCGCATCGGCATGCTCCGGATCACGCCGACCCTGCTGGAGGCAGAAGCGGAGTATATTCCCGTGAAGCCACGGGAGGGAAAAGGCCGTCTCTCGGACCGGAGCTGGACGCAGAACGGGCGGGTGACTGCAGCTGAGGAGATCTACCGGACCATGTTTGCCTGGTCATCAGAATCGCCCCTGAACCGCTGGAATGGCGAATCCGCCGGTACCGGCCCATGCCTTGGGAAGACCCGGATCGTGACCGTGAACCCTCCCCCCTCCCAGACTGCGGGCATCCGGGACGTGCATGAGTATGGCAGGACATTCGTCCGCGACCACCGCGGGGTCCAGCCCCCGGAACCGCAGAAGCGCCCCCAGTCTCTTGATGACCGGGGCTACTACAAGACGTTCTGCAGCAACTGTCCGTTCAAAGGGATGATGGATATCTTAAAAGAGCGGAACACGGCCATGATCTGCGATGCGGGGTGCTCTGTGCTTGGTATGACCCGGCCGTACGAGCTCGGGGTAGCCAGTTACGGCATGGGTGCCAGTATCGCGGTCGCCGCACGGAGCACAAAGGTCGCCCTGATCGGGGATTATGCGTTCCTCCACTCCGGCCTGAACGCTCTCATCGACGTGTACGAGAAGCGGCTGCCGATGCTCTGCATCGTGATGAACAATAACTGCACGGCAATGACCGGCAAGCAGCCGGCGTACAACCCGCTCCCGTACCTGCAATGGGCGGACCCGGTGAGCTGCCGTGCCGAGGATGTAACGACACTTGAACGTGAGCTCGTGGTAACGGACAGGCCACGGACCCTCGTTGTTTCCGGGACCTGTCCGGAGGGATGTAGCCATGAAATCGTTGAATATTGAGATCTGCGACGTGACCTTAAGGGATGGGGAGCAGACACCGGGTGTCTCGTTCTCCTGTAAGGAGAAGGTAGAGATTGCGACCCGGCTGGACGGGATCGGTATTGAGGTGATCGAAGCCGGTTTTCCTGCCGTGTCAGAGAACGAGAAACAGTGCGTGAAGACGATTGCACATCTCGGGCTCGATGCCCGTATCTGCGGATTCTCCCGTGCCCGCGAACAGGATATCCAGACCGCAATTGACTGCGATGTCGACATGGTCAGTATCTTCATCCCTACCTCCGAGCTCCATGTCCGGCTCAAGTTCAAAAAGCCCCGCGAACAGGTGCTTGAGGATGCCCTGAAGATGATCGACTTTGCCCGTGACCACGGTGTGCAGGTCAGGTTCGCGGCCGAGGATGCTTCCCGTACCGACCTCCCCTTCCTAAAAGAAGTATACCGCCAGGCGGCAGAGCACGGGGCTGTCCTCCTCAGTTATGCCGATACAGTGGGCTGCCTGATCCCCTCCGAGATGAGCCAGGTCATGACCGAGCTCGTCTCCTCTGTTGACCGCCCGTTCTGCGCCCACTGCCATAATGACATGGGCTGTGCCGTTGCCAACACACTGACGGCGGCAGAAGCCGGCGCGTTCCAGCTCCATACCACGGTGAATGGCATCGGGGAGCGGGCAGGGAACGCCTCCCTTGAGGAGCTGCTCGTGGCCCTGAGAATGAAGAAGGGCGTTGACCGGTATGACCTCTCAAAACTGACCGGACTTTCTCACCTGGTTGAGAAATACTCGGGCATCACCCTCCCCCGGAACAAGCCGGTCACCGGTGAACTCGCGTTCTCGCACGAGAGCGGCATCCATATCGCGGCAATTCTCGAAGATCCCTCGACCTACGAGTACTTCCCCCCGGCTCTTGTTGGCGGCGAGCGGCACTTCATTCTCGGCAAGCATACCGGGAAGAAGGCACTCGAGCATGTGGTTGCGTCCCTCGGCTGCGAGCTCTCCGAGAAACAGGTCTGTGCTGTCCTCGACCTGGTCAAGGACCACTCCGAGCATAAGTGCAACATCACCCCGGAAGTGTTGCGAAAACTGATAAAAAAGGTAAAGGAGTCCCCTGCATGAGCACCCTCTCTGAACGAATCCTGAACGCACCCGCAGGAGAATACGTGGACCGGAAGGTCGACCGCGCCTTTGCCTGTGACGGCACGGGTATGCTGGCACTGGAGGCCTGGAAGAACATGGGCGCCAGCCACCTTGCCGGAGAAACTGAGTTCCACATATTCTTCGATCATATCGCCCCGGCCAACAATACCACTGCGGCGACCCTCCAGCATGAGCTCCGGGAATTTGCAAAGAGCTCGTTCATGAATTTCTCCGATGTCGGGGGAGGTATCTGCCACCAGCTGATGGGTGAAGGCATAGTCCTTCCCGGCGAGATCGTAATCGGTGCCGACTCGCACAGCGTCACGCTCGGAGCTTTCGGGGCTTTTGCCACCGGCGTCGGGGCAACCGACATGGCCGCGATCTGGCTGACCGGTGAGACCTGGCTCCGCGTCCCTGCGTCCGTCGGCATTCACCTAGAAGGACGGTTCGCCGGCGCAGCGGAGGCAAAGGACCTCGCCCTTGCCTATGTCGGCGAACTGGGGACCGACGGGGCAACGTACCAGGCGCTCGAATTTATCGGTGACGGGGCAAAGGACCTCTCGATCGATGAGCGCATGGTGCTGTCCAACCTGTCAATAGAAGCCGGTGCAAAAGCCGGGTTGTTCTATGCCGACGATATTACGGTACGCTATCTCCGGGAGCGGGGACATACCGTGAAACCGCAGCTCCCCGAATCCTGTACTTATACAAAGGACATTGAGTTCGATCTCTCCGATATCGTTCCTCTTGTCGCAGTCCCGCACCGCGTTGACACGGTAAAGCCGGTTGACGAACTTGCAGGGCTGCCCCTCGATCAGGTCTTTATCGGGACCTGTACCAACGGGAGATACTCGGATCTCGCACGGCTTGCCCGTATCGTGAAAGGAAAGAAAGTGGCAGTGCGGACCATCGTTGTTCCCGCATCTGCCTCGGTCCTTATACAGGCGATACGGACGGGAGTGCTGGCTGACATTGTCGAAGCCGGTTGTACCGTTGGGACCCCCGGCTGCGGCCCCTGCCTTGGCGCCCATATGGGTGTGCTTGGCGAGGAAGAGGTCTGCCTCTCAACCGCCAACCGGAATTTTAAAAACCGCATGGGTGTCGGGGGCGAGATCTACCTCTCGTCTGTTGCAACGGCTGCTGCCAGTGCACTGGAAGGAGAGATCACTGCGCCGGAGGTGGCCTGATGCAGGGGGAGGGGCGTGCCATCTGCCTGCCGGCTGACATCGACACGGATGTCGTGATCGCCGGAAGGTATCTCCGGACCAAGGACCGGAGCATCTGGGCATCCCATGTATTCGAGGACCTTGACCCCGGCCTTGCACACCGTCTCAAGGGGGCGATCATCGTTGCCGGAAAGAACTTTGGCTGCGGGTCCTCTCGTGAACAGGCCGCGATCGCGATCAAGGAAGCCGGCGTAGTCGCGGTCATTGCTCCCACGTTTGCCCGGATCTTCTTCCGGAATGCGATCAACGTCGGCCTGCCACTCATTGAGGCAGACCTTGACTGCACGGACGGGAGCCTCATAAAGTTTAACCTTGCCCAGGGTATTGTCGAGGTATCGGGAAACCGGCACAAGGTACGGACCCTCTCACCCCGGATGCAGGAGATCCTGGGTGCGGGGGGTCTTGTCGAGTACTGGAGAAAACACCGATGATCTTTCCCGAGCACTGTAAATACGTGGGGCAAGCTTCGACGAGGCCGTGCGGTGACAAGGTCTATTTCCTGAGCCGGTATCTCCTCCGGGATACCGACCAGGGCCCCGAGCTGCTTGAGGTCACCCTTGATCCTGCGGGAAAAGGGATGATGCGGGAGATCGTTTCGTCCCGTGTGCTTGCACCCCCGGAACAAGTCTGTTGTTACCCGGAACGGGTACAGATCCATGACCGGGCGCGGCTTGTCCGCCTTGCCGGTGAGAGCGGATACCGCTGCACGGTCTTCACGAGCCTTGAAGAGAACCGGACGTTTGTCCTTGATCCGGATCTATCAGGTTTTCTCACCGTCCATGTCTATGATGTGATCCCTCCGCGGCCTACCCTTTCGGCCTGCCTCCGGGATCTTGAAGCAGACGGACTCTTTGGCGAACTCAACGTTCAATTTATCCACCATATCCGGGACATCTCCACCGTCACAGCAGAGGTGTATCCCTGCCGGGCTGCCGGGTATGCCCGCACGCTCGATGCCGATCCCATGCAGGGTGGCGAGCATGTTGCCGGCTGTCTTACCGGATCGCAGTTTTACACGGAATGCTATGGAAAGGATTTCACGCTTGAGAATATCTGTCCCCTTGAACAGGTGCAGGAAGAGCCGTTCATTGCCCGGTGCTGCCGGGCCGAGCGCGAAGGGATTGGTTCCTGGAACGGGAAGTCCGGTGCGATTGTCCACTGGGGGGCAAGCCCGGCAATGATTGCCCGGTCGGTGAACGAACTGGTTGCACGCTGGAGGGCGCAATGACGAAGATCGCGGTTGTCGAAGGTGACGGTATCGGGCATGAGGTCATCCCGGTTGCCCGGCGTATTCTCGAAACACTCCACCCGGAGTTTGAGTACTTCACGGTTGAGGTGGGGTACGGCATGTGGGAACGGACCGGATGCCCCTGTGCCGACCGGGAGATCGCCGATCTCAAGACTGCCGACGCGGTCCTCTTCGGGGCGATCACTACTCCTCCCATGAAGGACTACCAGAGCGTGGTCCTGCGTATACGGAAGGCGCTCGATCTCTACGCGAACCTGCGCCCGGTGAAAGGCGACGGGTTTGATATTATAATCGTACGGGAGAACACCGAAGGGCTCTACTCCGGTATCGAGGAGATCGGCCCCGACCGGGCAACCACCCTCCGCGTGGTATCCCGTACCGGTAGCGAGCGGATCGTCCGGTCCGCGATCCGGCTTGTGCAGCAACGTCACGGGCACCTGACCATCGGGCACAAGGCGAATGTGCTTAAGTCCGATGTCCTCTTCCGTGATATCTGCACGACCGAGGCAAATGCTGCAGGAGTGCCCTTTAATGACAAGTTCATCGATGCCCTTGCGCTGGATCTCATCCAGCACCCTTCCGCGTACGATGTTATTGTGACCACCAACATATTCGGGGATATCATCTCCGATGTTGCATCCTATCTTGTCGGAGGCCTGGGGCTTGTGCCGAGCGCAAATATCGGCGACCGGTATGCCCTGTTCGAACCGGTCCACGGGAGCGCCCCGGATATTGCCGGTAAAAATATCGCCAACCCCATTGCTGCAATCAGGAGTGCGGCGATGCTTCTTGACTATCTTGGTGACCGGGCAGAGGCCGGCCGCGTGGAAGCTGCGATCGGTTTGGTACTTGCGCAGGGAATCCGTACCCGCGACCTTGGCGGATCTGCCGGGACCCGGGAGTTCGGGGATGCTGTCGTCAGGGAGATCAGCCGGGATTCGAAATAATTTTCCCGTAATACCTGATAGCCGTCGAACCACAAGTTCCGTAAGGTATTCAAACCAACCGGTGAGAATATTCTTATCAGGAGTGAACCTCCCCCGTGCCTGACATTATTGCAATCCTCATCTCAATCCCGGTTTTAATCCTGATCGCACGGATTGTAGAGGCAGCCCTGGAGACGATCCGGACGATCTACATCAGCAAAGGCCATGCAAACCTTGCGGCCTGCGTCGGGATTGTCAAGACCGGTATCTGGCTGATCTCTACCGGGCTCGTGATCGCGAACCTTACGGATTACTGGAACCTCTTTGCCTATCTCGCGGGGTATGGTATCGGGACACTCCTTGGAATGCAGATCGAGAACATGATCTCGATAGGCTTTGTCATTGTCAGGCTTATTACTCCAGACAACCCCGACCCGGTCATATCCAATCTCTCAACGCTTGGTTATGGGATGACGCGGATCGAAGGACAGGGAAGTTTTTCCAACACGGTCACCATCATCTTCATGATCGTCCCCCGGACAGAACTGGGCCGGCTCCTCAGTGTCATCTCAAAGGAGTATCCCGATATCCTGTATACGATCGAGGACGTCCGGAATATCAAGGACGGAGCACGGATCTTCTACAAGGATCCCAGACGCCGGATCCTCGGGTTTTTCGGGCTCTGATCTCCCGGTCCACCGGATGCCGCAATCCATAAGTCTTTGCCCCGGCCCTGTCATGACTCCCGGCAGGAAGTGGTGATACCTGTGAGTCCTGACACCGGAAATAAAAAAACGATCCTGATCTTCAGTGCACGGACCGGCCGAACTGAGGAGGTCCTCCCGGTACTAAAGACCGATGAGGAGTGGCGTTCGATCCTGTCGCCGGAACACTATGAGATCGCCCGGAAAAAGGGAACGGAATACGCGTTCACCGGGAAGTACCATGCCTGTAAGGAACCGGGGATCTATACCTGTGCCTGTTGCGGGACTGACCTTTTCGATTCAGCAGCCAAGTTCGATTCCGGTACCGGCTGGCCGAGTTTTTTCGCGCCGGTCTCGGACCTCAATATCACAACGCACTCCGATCGCTCCGGCGGGATGCTGCGGACGGAAGTGCTCTGCGCACGGTGCCGTGCACACCTCGGCCATGTGTTCGATGACGGCCCGGCACCGACCGGCAAACGCTACTGCATGAACTCGGCAGCTCTCCATCTCCTCAGGAAATAATCACCATCACGAATTCACGGGAACCGGAACTTCGCGGGCAGGTTCGCCATGTGTATCGGATATTCCCGTTTTTTATGGTATCCGGGTTTTTCTCCCCGGGAAAAATATGAGCTATTTTCCGGCGTACCCTTGTACTGGTGTCCTTTATTAATCCTGACACTGAACGGTGTATGAGACGATGGATCAAGAGGATTTTTCCGAGATCGAACAGACGATCGGGTATCACTTTTTTGAAAAACAGCACCTGATACGGGCGTTCACCCACCCGGCATATGCCAACGAGCTGTTCCAGCAGAACAAGCGGTGCATGGACCAGATGGCCTACAGCACGCTGGGTGATGCGGTCCTGAAGACCGCGTTGATCCTGTTCCTGATGGAGAAGGGCATCCAGAGCAAAGGCGGGATCACGCAGGAGAAGGAGCGGCTGGAAGACAACCCGACCCTTGCAAAGGTTGCACGACGCCTGCGCCTTAAAAAATATATCCGGCTCGGGCGCGGGGAGAAGGGACTGTGGAGGGACGGGGAGGAGACGATCCTTGCCGATACCATGGAAGCCCTTATCGGGGCGATCTATCTTGACAGCGATGCCGGGCTTGGCGTTGTCAAGCAGTGCATTGAATCATGGTTCGAACCGGAGCTGAAACGGGTAAAAAAAGAGGAGCGTGTGAAGAAGGTTCCAAAGCGGGCCTTCAATCCTCGTCCCGCTTCTTCCAGACGTGGACCACCCAGAGGAACGAAACGAGCGTAGCAACGATTGTCGAACCCGCCAGCAGGGGCACATACCACCATTGCCTTGCCATCGATCCCTCCATCACCCCGCTCCCGGCGATGGTTGCAATGGTATTCGGGACGAGGAATGCTGTGCCCAGTACTGTGAGATACGCCGTGACCAGGGCAAACCGGTTGTTGAGGCTCTGGAGCTGGTTGTTATAGATGCTCTGCATCACCTCAAGACCTGATGCAAGCACATTGGACATCTGCTCGGAAAGTTCGATGTGCCTGTCGATGTTGTCTGAGAGGATCCCGATCCTGCCGAGCAGTTTCTCATCATTCGTGATCAGGTCCGCATCACCATACCGGAGAGAATCGACCACGTCCTTTGTGGCCCAGAGGACGTTCAAGTAATCGATCAGGACATGTTTCATCTTGTAGATATCGTGGGCGACTTTTTTCTTCGCAATGCTCTCTTCGATGAGTGACTTGCTGATCGCATCGCCGTGCATCTCGATCTCGCGCAGGTACTCGAAGTTCCGGTCATTGTTTTCATCGATGATCCGTTCAAGGGTGAGCGTGATCTTGTCGGGCGTATTCTCTGTGGCGATCCGCTTGAAGAACTGCTGGGCATACCGGGAGAACCTGAGCAGCCGGTTGATCTCATCGGAATGGATGGTAAGGACCAGGTTGTCGCGGATCAGGACAAAGAGGGGGTGGACCGTCATCTTCTCCCCTTTGACGGTTACGGACGGGAGCATGATGACCAGTTCCGTGTCATAGTCCTCGTATGCAGAATAAAAACCATGGGTGAGTTTGGGTATCGGGATTTTCGTGAACCCGGCAAGCAGAGCGAGCTTCTCAATCTCCTTCTCATCATCACTGATGCTGCAGTCGATCCAGACAACACTGGCCTCTTTTACCGCAGTAAAGTATTCTGCCACCGGCTGGTCCACCCGGCGTTCGATCCTGCCGTCAGGGAATAAGAGGATGCAGAAACTCAGGGGAACCGGTATGGATTGGGTTGAAGTCTCCCGGATACTTTGCATTTTCATAGTGGCACCACACAGTCTCCGAACCGGTGCATATCCATGTACCGGGATTGTACGAGCTATTGCAGCAGAATGTGTATAAAGGTAGCCAATTAGTATCTTTGTCCGATGGGGGATTTCCTGCGATGACCACGAGAAAACCAGAACTATAATATCGATCACCTTCATAATTTCCCGTATGAAAAGATCATATTCACCTGGAAGTATTCTCTGTACCCTGTTGTTGATCGCACTCCTGGCATTTCCCGCGTCCGGTGCCGATGCATCCACAGATGCAAACGGCACCGTGCTGGCATCTTCAGCCACGTCGGGGCAGCCTTTTATCTCGGCAGAGGTCCTGCCCTCCCAGGCCACGGTCGGCGAACCTGTTACCGTAAGCGGCGTTGCAACCGGCGGGAACCTCACGTCCGGCGTCCAGATCTGGGTGTTTGCCGGCAATTATATCAATGTCTCAACAGCCCCGGTCAACTCGGATAATACCTACTCGAAGACCTATCAGACCGCGGGTCTTCCCCCGGCCACCTACTATGTGATCGTGCAGAGCCCCGGCAAGAACGGGAACCTGGACATTGTCATGGAAACAACCGGCCAGTTTTCCGGACAGGTCGTAAACACGAATACCGGCAACCTTGTCTTCAATTTCACCGGTACCGGCAGCGTGCAGGACTCGGCGGCAGCAACGGCCCTTTCCAATGCATTCAACCTGCCCGGTGTTGATGATGTTTATACCAAGTGCACCTTCCACCTCGTAGCACCGGAGACCCAGGCCGCCGTCAGTACGACAGCAGCACCGGCCCCGGCTGCAACAAAGAAATCCCCCCTCTCCCTCTTCACGCTCATTGCAGGAACGGGCATTGCGGGGCTTGCCCTGGCATGGCGATCACGCCAGTAATTTTTTCCTCTTCCTTTCTTCTTTTTAAGTGCGGGTACACTCCCACGAGTTTTTTATAAGATTCCCTCAAAGGAAAAGAGTACTAAAAGGAGATCGTTATGAAAAATGAGTACCGGATTGTGCTGATCCTGGCAATATTGACCAGTATATGTATGGTTCCCGCTGCTGCCGAGGATACAACCGTCGGGGGCGACCAGGGATGGTATGCGGTCTACTGCAATGTCTATGATGCAAATATCTATCTCGATGAAAAGTATTGGGGTGTGACACGCCAGGGAGGGGCAGTAACCATCCCGGTCACTATTTCCGCACCCTATAAGAAGATACGGGTGCAGAAATACGGGTACTCCACGTTTACCGATTCGATCTCAAATGTGCCCGGGAAAGGAGAGATCGTGAGCCTGTATACCACTCTCAACAAGATCCCCGAAACCACCCAGACTGCAGTCGGGGGAGATGTCGGCTGGTATGTCGTTCACTGTAATATCGATGGTGCGACTGTCTTCTTTGATGAGTCAAACCGCGGGGAGATTTCCCAGGGGCTGGTCTATGTGCCCGTATACAGTACCGGGCTCCCCTTCAGTGAATATACTGTGAAGAAGGACGGGTATACCACGTACACGGCAACCATTGCCACGGTCCCGGGAAAAAGTGAGACGATCGATCTCTATGCCACCCTCAACCCTGTTGCGGCAACGGCGACAACCGCCCCGGCAACAATCGGCGGAGATACCGGGTGGTATCTGGTGTACTGCAATGTTGACGGTGCAACGGTGAAATTTGACAATGATGTAAAGGGCCAGATTGCACAGGGCAGCCTGAAGGTACAGGTCTATGTGACCGGCACACCGTACAAGACCTTCACGGTCTACAAGGCCGGGTATGAGCCTTATACCGGGACGATCGACAAGTATCCCGGTAAAGGAGAGACCGTTGATTTCTCGGCAACCCTGGTCGCAGAAACCACAACAACGAATCTCCCGGCATCCACGCCGGCCCAGAAGTCCCCCGTGGCAGCAGGGCTCTGTGGATTGGCGCTGGTTATCGGGATCGCAGCCGCGTCAGTCTTTTCCAGGAAATAATTTTTTTACCGGGGGACTGCGATCCTCCGGTCCATCCTGTGTCCCGATGATCACGCCTCAAAAGGCTTTATCATCTTCATGGTTGTTCATTATTGCAGACATTTATAAACACATCCCGCAAGGGGGAACCATCCATGATAACGCTCCGGTTTTATCGGATTTACGATATTGGGAGAGAGATCGACCTCGACTGGCTCGAAAAAGCACTTGCTCAGAACTATTTTACCGCAAGGACCAGTTTCGTGCGGGTCAAACCAAAATCCATCATGCTCGAGGATCCCCCGCTTATGATCCAGATGAACCCGATCCGGGTGGAGCGGGATGGCAGGCCGTTTGAGTTCTCCGTGGTCGCCCGGGTCTATGATATCGGGGTGATCAGTTTCTGTTTTATTTTCGAGAATCCCGATGCCGAACTCGCGGAACTGGAGGAGATCGCATTCCTGTTCGCCGGGCAGGAAGGACTTGCAGAGTTCTATGTCCAGTACCTCAAGACACTCGGCGAGATCATCCGGCCGCACATCAAGGGGTTTGCCATCAACCCGGACTTCTATGAGGATTATTCGATCTATGTCACGGACCACCGGGATGATTCCATTGACCCGGTTGCTCTCCTTATCGGGGAAAAAACCAATATCTCGCCGCAGATCCGCGAGGATATCCTCAAGAACTCGCTCAGCTACACAACCGATGACCTCGCCATCCTCTCGTGGGATTCGGCCCTCCTGTGCAACCCGGAGAGCCCGACCGATATTATCGATCTCATCGAGTTTGCAAACGTGCAGGTACTGGAGCTCCGGTATTATGACCGCGAACTGACCCGCGAGATGGGGAAGATGTACGACGATATCGAGCATGCCGATCGCATGTCCCAGTTCCGCCGGGGCCGCCAGTACCACGCGATCATGGCAAAACTGATGGAGACCTCTGCGGAGATCTCCGAGATCATCGAGAAGGTTGACAACCTGATCAAGGTCACGGAGGATGTCTACTATGCCCGTGTCTATGCCACGGCACTCAAAGTACTCCGGAGCAGCCAGTGGAGCGAGAGCGTCAGCCGCAAGATTACGGTGATCCAGGAGAACTACTCGATGCTCTCGGACGAAGTGCGCATCCAGCACTCCAATTTCCTCGAATGGGTCGTTATCATCCTGATCGCCCTTGAACTGGTATTCATGATCCTGGCCATCCATTAAGGGGTGATCCCCCTGACCTTCGAATGTTTCCAGTGCGGGGAATGCTGCAGTTCTCTCGGGTACGTCTATGTAATCAGGAAGGAACACGCGGATTACTGCTTCCTGGTCCACAACAATTATACCGGGGAAGAGACTGAGGTCACGGTCGATCCTGACAAGTACGGACTCTTCGATGACAAGAGCCTCTTTGAAAAACTGCCCCACGCCTGTCCGTTCTTCCGGCACATGTCCGTAAGCGGTAAGGCACTGTGTACCGTCCACCTGACCCGCCCGGAGATATGCCGGGATTACCAGTGCTGGCGGCTTTTGATCCTTGACCATTCCGGCAGGAGAGCCGGGCGCATCAGGAATATCCGGACCCTCTGTTCCGATGATGTGCACCTGACAAACGTGTGGGAGAACTGCATCGAGGGGATTGATGAGCCGGATGACCGGAAATGGGAGGACGAGATGATCCGAATCCTCCGGAATGCCGGTTATTCTGTCCGGAGATAGGTAAAATCACTTTCTCCCCGCACGCTGTGCCCCTTAAAAGGTCTGCCGATCCCAGTACCAGTAACAATGATCGGTAAAGGCGCATATCTCCGGCAACTTACCGCGTCCACGATGCCGATGAAGTCTGTTGCCATGGGAAAAGAGATCGAAGGCAGCACGCCCCCGTCGGTATTTATCGGGAGCTGGAACTATCCCGATGTATTTGCCGGCCCCATGGTAGTCCCCCTTCATGGGGATACAACGGTCATGGACATGCCGGAAGCCTGGATACCCGGCAACAAGACGCAGGAGGAGATCATCGGGTACCGTATGAACCTCATCCGGGGAAAACAGCAGGTAAATGCCGGCGATCTCGACAATCGCCTGATCACAAAGCTCCAGGAGATCTCGCTTTCAGCATCATCGCTTGAGAGCGAGATTGCATTTACCAGCACTCCTCAGGGGCAGTCCTTTTCCGAGGAGCATACCCCATTCGGGCCCAGTGCCGGATTTGAGCGGTTCGATATCGCCGAAGGACGGTGGGATCACGATCTGGAGAAGACCTTCTATGATACCGACCTGAAAGCAGCTGATGCTGTGGTAGACCTTCATAAGAGCGGTGTCCCTTTCTCCAGCATCCAGAAGGCCTTCTCGGTCGGGACGATGGGACAGGGAAGGGGGAGGCACCTTGTCCCCACGCGGTGGTCGATCACGGCCTGCGATACGATCATCGGCGACCGGCTGCTTGCCGGGGTGAAGAAGAACCCGGTCATTGATACATGGCGGGTGCATGAGTTCTCCAGCCTTAACAACCATTACGCGGTCATCCTGATGCCGACCGGCTGGCAGTACGAATGGTCGGAGGCATTCCTCCACGTATTGGGAAACGAGGAGCTGGTCTTCTCGGATCACGAGGGCACAAGGAAGAAGACCACGTATTCCCCTCTCGGCGGCTGCTATTACTCCTGCAAGATGGCGGTACTCGAAGCGCTCGCCCGCGAACAGAGGCAGGCTGGCGCGATCATCCTCCGTGAGGCCCGGAAGGGCTATGTGCCGATGGGGGTCTTCAATGTCAGGGAAAATGTCCGGAGCGCAATGCAGCAGCCCGCTGCCGAATTTGAAGGGATCAAACCCGCCCTCCGGCACCTTTCGGAAACGTTCACGCTCCCGGTGAAGCGGTTCATCGAGGAAGGAGCCCTCCTCCGCTCGGTGATCCGCGAACGGCAGTGCCGGCTTGGCGATTTTATCCCGGCAGCAGGCTGAGATGTGCAGTATGTCCCCTGTCACGTTCACCTCGCCCGCTTTACCGGTATATCCGGATGATCTACCCCGGTTGAACCGCGGTGTGCAGGAAGTGAACCGGCGGATCATCCTCCACATTGATATGGATAGTTTCTACGCGTCCGTTGAAATGCAACGGAGGCCGGAACTTTCCAGTAAACCCGTGGTCATCGGTGCCGACCCGAAGCAGGGGAAAGGGCGCGGGGTTGTTTCTACGTGTTCCTATGAAGCACGGGCATTTGGCATCCGGTCGGCGATGCCGATCTCGCAGGCGTTCGTCCTCTGCCCCCATGCGGTCTTCCTCCCGCCGGATTTTCCTGCCTATGTGCAGGCATCGGCAGTAGTGATGGAGATCCTCCGGTCGTACGGGTTTCCGACGGAGCAGGTCAGCATCGATGAAGCCTTTCTTGACCTCAGTTCCCTTGGTCATTTTGCCTCTGCACAATCCCTTGCGGATGAGATTAAGGCCGTTATCCGGGCTCGTCTCGGGCTCTCCAGTTCAATCGGCATCGCACCAGGACGGGCTGTTGCCAAGATCGCCTCCGATTTCAGGAAGCCTGACGGGCTCACGGTCGTCACGCCCCCGGCCCTGCAGGACTTCCTTGCCCCTCTCCCCGTCAGGACGATCCCGGGAGTGGGAAAGAAAGCGGAAGCGATGCTCTTCGAGATGGGGATCCGGACAATCGGGGACCTTGCCCGGCAGGATATCCAGGGGCTGATCGGGCGGTTTGGCCGCAGTGCGGTTGCCCTGCACCAGCTGGCGCATGGCATTGATGAGAGCGGGATTGTGGATGGCCAGGAAACAAAATCGATCTCACGGGAGACCACGTTCGATACGGATACCGATGATGTGGATCTCATCGTCTCCACGCTCGATTCGCTTATCCGGAGTGTCTGCGGGAACCTGGCAGAAGAGCAGCTCCGGTTCAGAACCCTCACAATCAAGATCCGGTACCCGGGGTTCATCACCCGGAACAGGAGCCGGAGCATGTCGCATTATTCCGGTGATGCGGAGCCGGTACGGTTGCTTGCACATTCACTCTTCCGCGAGGAATATGATGGCAGGAAGGTCCGGCTCATCGGGATACGGTTGTCATCGTTTGAGAAGAAGGACACCTGCCAGGCAACGCTTCCTCTATAAGCAGAATTCAGACGCCCGCATGGTGTTGCAGCACTTTTTCCACGTCTTCGATCTCGACCGAGAATGCATTAATGCCCTGCACAAGTGAACGCAGTTCCTCACAGGGCAGGGACAGCGGGGAATCGTCCCGGGAGAGGATCATCTCTGCGAGACGATATCCCGTTCTCTTGTTCCCCTCGCGGAAGGCAGGATATGCGCAGAGCGACCAGAAAACCGTTGCAGCTTGCTGGATTCGGTCTTCCCTGAGGTTGGCCTGGAACACCACCTCATTCAGGATGCCCTCACAGATAATCCGGTCATCGCCCCCGTCTTTTTCCATTATCCTGTCGTGCATGCCGATGATTGTATCCAGCGTGATGTCCTGCATTCTGTTTCCCTGTCTGTACTAAGATAATGGAGCAGATCAATGATGAATAATAGTGGGTTTGTGGGATTTTCGGGCTGGCCCTGCCGGTAACACGGTAACCGGATCTGCCCGGATGAACAACCAAAAACCGCATACAATTCGCGCGGCACGAATCCAAATGTTCATATGAGAACCGGCCTGAATCTTTCCATTCCTGAAGTGATCCCCATGAGTTACATGAACCTCGATCTCTTTGACGGCATGACCGATGCGGACAAGCACCAGTACCTGGAGTTCCTCCTCTGGCATTATCGGGTCGTGGATGCCTTCTGGTTCATCAATATCTCCGATACCTATGGTCAGGACGTTGCCGAAAAGATCAATGAGCAGGTCTGGGGACGAGTGGCCGGCATGGCGGCAAAGGATATCGTCCGGCGCTTCGGAATCACGGAAAAAGGGCTGCCCGGTTTTGTCAGGGCACTCCGGCATTTCCCGTGGGCGATGATTGTCGGTTATACGATTGAGGAACGCGGGGACGAGGTGATCATATCAGTTCCCGTATGCCCGACACAGGAGGCCCGTCTGCGCCGGGGCCAGGGGGAGTATGTCTGCCGGGAGATGCACCGTGCGGAGTTCACCAGCTTTGCACAGGAGATCGATCCGGCAATCCGGGTGGAATGCCTGTTTGCGCCCCCTGATCCGCACCCGCCGGACATGTTCTGCAAATGGCGTTTTTACCTTGATACGGCCGGCGGGAACTGATGGAGACCGACACGATTTTGGCCCTTGTGCTGCTCTACCTTGGGGTAAACCTTTTCGCGGCATGCGCATTTGCATGGGACAAGCGCAAGGCAAAGAAGGATACATGGAGGACGAGCGAGAATACCCTGTTGGCGCTCGCATTCCTGGGGCCGTTCGGGGCCTTTGGAGCCATGCGGATGTTCCGGCACAAGACACGGAAAATGAAATTTTATCTCGTGCCGGTCTTTGCCTGCCTGCATGGGATCCTGATCATCTGGTTCCTGTCCGGCACCATTTCGTGAGGTAACGCCCGGCAACCGGAATCAGGGAATCTCTCTGCCGGAATCTTACCGGACCGGCACGAAGATCTCGGTGACGATCTCTTCCGGCGCAACCTCACGTGGATCATTGGTATAAACTTCCCGGATCGGGCCGCAGATGGTCAGCCCCTTCTCCGCGATCCAGTCAAACAGCCGGAGGTATGCCGGTTCACAGGATGCATAGGGACCTTTGTGGGTGATATGGGCCATCTGGCCCCCGGGGAGTTCGTACGCCCGGATCTCCTTCGTGCCCTTTACTGATCCTGTTATAGGCCAGACAATCTCGACATCCGCCGTACCCTTTTCCTGTGCCTCCTTTACCGCTTCAGGAGAGGTCTCGTGGCAGAGAAACACGGGCGGCCCGGCGACAGGTGCCTTTTTCTTTTGGGAGTATTCGTAGACTTTCATGAGAAGTTCGGGGATCTGGGCATAGGTCCCGGTCTTCCTTATCCCGAGCACCTGCTGGTCCGGGACTTCGACAAGGCTGATTTCAGTCATATCTGACACCATACCATCATCGGACTGAATCTATAAATGCAGGAGGAACGTGCGGCGTGAAAGTGTATCCCTTCACGCACAAACCCTACCCATTTAATACCGGGATTTGCCATACTCTCTTGAATGCGGACCAACAGGCACCAGTATTTCCTCGACCTTGCATCGCGGTGCGCCCGCCAGGGCACCTGCCTCCGGCGCAATTTTGGCGCGATCATTGTCGACGAATTCAATACCATCGTCTCGACCGGCTACACCGGCGCGCCGCGCAAGCAGATGGACTGCACGGAACTGAACCGATGCTGGAGAAAAGAGCACAACATCCCGTCCGGCTCGAACTACGAGCGCTGCCGGAGCGTCCATGCGGAGATGAACGCGCTCCTCCAGGCCGGCAAGCACGCCCGGGGCTGCACGCTCTACCTCTCCGGATTCGATGTCGAGACCGACGGGATCACCCAGATCTGGCCCTGTTTCCTCTGCTCCAAGATGATCGTCAACAGCGGGATCGCAAACGTGATCATGCGGACCGGCACGGATTCCTACAAGGAGATGGACCCGATGGTCCTGTACCAGATGCGGAGCCGGGAATCGCTCGGCGACGACTCCAAACAATAAATACTGTTTTAAGTTGTCCCTTTTTACCAAAGGATTTTATTCGTTATTCCCGCCGGGACAGGATACGGTTGTCATCCCTTCAGGTATTTCCGTGGCGAATCTCGTTGTAGAGTGAGACCAGCGAGAGGCTGATCAGGTTCATCGTGGTTGCGCCGTACCAGAGCCAGGACTCGGCAGGGCTGAGTGTTGCGATCCAGCCGGTCCAGAGCATGGCACAGATGATTGCAAAGGTCAGCAGGGTGTCGAAAGCAAGAAAGATCAGTGGCCTGCCAAATATGCGGCCGAGCTGGGCAATGGTGCAGTACTCAAATCGTGCCTGCCGGTGGAGCAGGTCGAGTGCGGATCTTCCGGTATTCATCAGGAGGTCCGCAACAGCCCATACCGTCACTACCATGCCAAAGGCCCAGAGGTCCCCCCCTCCATGCATACCTTCGCGCAATGCACTCAGGCCGAACAGGATCTTGAAGATGCAGAAGGGGATACCGATGGTACAGCTGAGAAAGAACGGGCGCACAAAGAACCGCTGGATTACATCCATCCGGTCCCGGCAGTCCTCTCTCTTCAGGTCACAGGTCTCTTCTGTCATGACGTGTTCTCACATGATCTCAACCGGGGAATCGCCGGTTCAATACGTATGCGATGGTATCCGGTCTGGCTGCCCATCCTGAACATTATTGCCGGAAGTATCGCGTTCCCGCGAGCACGATCAGGCAGATGCCCGTGGCGATAATGGCAATCCCCGCACCCGTCGGGGACTTCCTGGTTGGGACCGGTGTGGTCGTGGGAACGGTTGTCACTACCGGCAGGGTCTCCGGGGGCAGGGTGAGCGTTGGGACAGGAGATGCAGTGACGGCAGGCTGAGGTGGGATTGTAGTAACCGTAGCCGCCGGCGTGTTGATCATCGGCTTGGAAACGCTCCGGCTGTAGGTCTTCTGCTCGACGAGAAAATTGTCTTTCTCCGGTGCCTGCGGGTTCTCTACCTTGACAGAATACGATCTGGTTGCTGTGTAGACCGATGTCCGGAATTCAACAACGGCCTGTCCCGTTTCATCCGTTGTTACCTTGGCGTAATAGTTGGTGTTTGACATATCGGCGGATGCCGGGGCAACATCGTCAAGGATGGTACTCCCCCCGCCGTTGTTATACTGGTATGACCCGATCGTGTACGGGCCCCCTTCAGGGTCTTTCTCGATGGCAGACTGGCCGCCGGCGATGACCGGGGGCTGGTCGTACTGCTTGCCTGTCATGGTAAATGTCCCTGGCAGCCAGACATAATATGCGGTATTCGGACTGCCGGTGATGGTAATCGTAAACCGGCTGCCCCGGGTCAGGGAATCGCTGAGAGTCTGCTCCGTTGAATGGAGGGCAGATACGGGAATCATCGTGAAGATGAAGCAGGCTAGCAGGAGAAACACGATCCACTTGTAGTTTACTATCGTCATGGTAACCTCGCTGGTGTTCCGGAATTACTCAACTGACATTTTACGTTTGCAGTTAAAAGGATGCGGTATTTGCGAATCGTTTACCGCATGACTCCTCATCCGTCAGTCTTTCCGGCAAAACCCATTTATCATACAACTCCTATCTTCTCCTTGTGGTGATCTGGTGAACGGAGCCGTGGAACTGAAGGTGGTGAAGATCCACAAACCCGGGGACGTGAATATGATCCTCGGGCAGTCGCATTTTATCAAGACCGTTGAGGATATCAGTGAGGCCGTTACCGGGGTGGTCCCGAACGCAAAGTTCGGCCTTGCATTCTGCGAGTCATCCGGAGACTGCCTGATCCGCCTTGACGGGAATGATGCGGACCTGATCGCCCTTGCCCGGGACAATGCCCGGGTGATAGGAGCCGGCCATTCCTTCATTCTCTTCCTGCGGGATTGTTTTCCGATCAATGTCCTGAATGCGATCAAGCAGGTCCAGGAGGTCTGCACGATCTATTGTGCAACGGCGAATGCCGCAGAAGTGATTGTTGCCGAGTCTGCGCAGGGACGGGGGATCATGGGCGTGATCGATGGAGAGAAACCGCGGGGCGTTGAAGGGCCCGACGGTGTTGCGTGGAGGACGGGGCTGCTCAGGAAATTCGGATATAAACGGGCCTGACCGGCCCTCTTTTTCATTCCTGAAAAACCTGACGCGGGAGACTCGCGCTGCGGGGAATATCCCGTTATGGTAAGACTTATCAGCACTCATCGCGGCTTATGCAAAACGGAGCAGATACAAAAGGAAAAAATACAGTTCCTGATACCCGCTTTATGGATTCTATTATGAATTTTTGAATATCCGGCCAATCCGGCAATTTGATCATCCTTTTATACCCCTTCCCTTCCACTGGAACGCTTCTTTAAATGGCCCCAATCCTTTAAAAGGGACATTTCAGCGCGTTCCTGTTACCGGAATCTGTATGGGCTGCGGGGGTTTATTTGCATGAGAAATGGTGGGCATTCCTTTCCATCGGGCTGCATTTCACCTGGTTGTGATCCAGTGACCGGCTTTTTCCATGGGAATCGGGAAATGGCAGATCAGCATTCCATGAAACTATTAACCTCCCCATGATCGTATATTCTGGTACCGTGACATCCCGCTACCCCTTCCTGATCTCCATCCCTCACGGGGGCACCGATATCCCGACGGAACTGGCCGGCCGTCTTGCCCTCACGCAGCAGGAACTCCGGTATTACTGTGATCCCATGACGCGGGAATTGTATGATTTTCGCAGTTCCTCCCAAGCCTTCATTGACACGACGGTATCCCGCATGGCCGTCGATCTCAACCGCCCCCCGTTGCCCCTCCCTCCCCGCGACCCGGATGGCATCATCAAACTGCGGGCAATCGACGGGAGAGCGGTTTACCGCGAAGGCCTGTTTCCTGATATCGCCCTGATCCACCGCGTCATGATGGCATGGTACTTCCCCTACCACCAGCGTATCGACGAACTGATCGATCAGCATGATGTGAAGATCGCGTTTGACTGCCATTCGATGCTGCCCGTGGGATCCGCTGAACAGAAGGATGCAGGGAAAAAGCGGCCGCTGATCTGTCTTGGGAATAACGGGGACCGGAAGGGGAGAGCGAAAAAGGGCGGTATCGCAACCTGCCCCGAATCCTGGATAAACACTCTCGCTGACGGGTTCCGGTCAGAATTTTCCTATGACCGCGAAGTGGCGATCAACAACCCGTTCTCCGGCGGGTTTATCTCGAACGCACATTACTGGCGCAAAGGGATTCCCTGGATCCAGGTCGAGGTCAACCGGTCACTCTATGAACCGGGGTCCGGGGCTGGACACCCGCAGGGCTGTGACGGGCCGGTCAATGCATTGCGGGAGCGGATCTGGCGGGTGCTGACCGGGTTCTGGGATTCCCATGCTGGTGATATGTAAGGACCCGGGTTCGCGAAGGCGACAGGGGTCACCTGAAAAACGCGGGAAACCCGGGAACTGATCACCGTTTCGTCCGATAGTCAGTTCGTGCGGATGTGGTGTTCTTCAAAGCGCCCGTCATAAAAGACCATCACCCGGATCGTTTCTCCCTTCTTAAACGCCCGCATGCGGTCGTCATACACCTTCTGCACGTGACGGAGCCCGTTTCGGGAGAAATAGTCCTGGATGCATTCAAGGAAGGTGATCTCCTGGGTCAGGAATGCGTTCTCGAACTCCTTGGTCTCCCGGGCGATTACAAGGCACTCTTCCTCCGGAATTTCCTGGTTGAACTCCCCGTGCTGGTCGATGCCGGAGATCTGCCGCCAGTCCACCTTCCCGGTCTCATCCGGTTCGCGGTGGAGCATGTACGGGTAGACGCGGCAGATAAAAAAACGGTCATCGTAGATCCGGCACCGGCCGTTCTCCAGGAACCAGCAGGAACCCGGCTCGTCGGCCTTTGCCTTCAGGGCATACCCCGAGACATAAAACGTGCCGTTCTGGTCGCAGAACTCCGGGTCCGGGGCGGGTTCGATCGCCTCCGGGTCGATCGTTTTCACCGAAGCGACATCCCGGTCAAGCAGGAAGACATGCCCGTTGAAAGCGCGGGTGCAGCACTGTGCACACGCCGTGCACCTGAACCCGACCTCTTTCACGATACCGGCGAGCCGCTCCACCGGGTACTCGAAGAGGCTGTTTCGCTCCTGCGTAAGAGCGGAGATGCGGAAGGGAATCGGTACAAGGGAAATGGCAGCCACCTGATACTATCTGCATGAACATGCGACCCGGGAGTATATTCTTTTTTGCGAGCCGGCCAAATCCCGTGCTGTCCGCCGGAGAAGAGGGCCTGCTCACGGCAGCACGTTCACGCGGTACTCCTGCTTTGAGAGAGTCCTGAACGGTTCCGGCAAAGTTGTGAGTTCCTGTGCGCAGCGCTTCCGGATATCTTCCACCGACGGCAGCGATGTTGTCAGCCGGCCATCGCGAAGATATGGCCTGACAAGACCGGAATTTTCATTTCCCGTCATACGGATCACCTCATCGTGGTCCATAATACCGTTCTCGTAATACCTCACGACCTGGCGCCGGTACGGGAAGGTGGTCTTGCCGGGGCTCGTCTTGTACCGGGGTGTCCCTTCGTACTCCACCAGTTTGTACACCATATCGAGATACGGCGCATCAGACGAGGTAATGAAATGCGTTCCCACGCCGAATGAGTCGATCGGGATACCCGCTGTAAGCCAGCGGTCAATGGAATACTCGTCTACATTGTTGCTCACGAAAATCCTGATATGGGACAGCCCGGCACGGTCAAACATGTCCCTCACCTGCATCGCGAGGGCTGCAATGTCCCCGCTGTCGATCCGTATCCCGATAGCCGGGACCCCGTCGCGTGCAAGCCGGATCACGGTCTTTGCGCAGGCTAGCGTATCGTACGTATCGATGAGGTAGAGACCCCGTTCCGGGAAGGATGACTGGTACGCCCGGAACGCGGCCTCTTCCGTATCAAAGAGCATGACATACGAATGTGCCATGGTCCCGACAACCGGGATCCCGTACCGTTTCCCGGCCTCGAGGTCCGATGTCCCGGCAAACCCGGCAATATAGGCGGCCCGGGCAGCCGCAATACCTGCATCCGGGGTATGGGAACGCCGGAAGCCAAACTCCACGATGCTCCGGCCCCGGCTTACGGATACGATCCGTGCCGCTTTCGAGGCCATAACGGTCCCGAAATGGATACAGTTGAGTGCCAGGGTTTCGAGGAGCTGGACATCGGGAAGCGGGCCCTCAACCTGGACCAGGGGCTCGTTCTGGAATACGATGCTGCCTTCCGGTATCGCAAAGAGGTCCCCGGTAAACCGGTAGTCCCGGAGCCAGGAGAGGAAGTCATCGCTGAACATCTGAAGTCCTTTCAGGTACGCGATATCCTCACCGCTGAACCGGAACCGTTCCAGCTGGCTGATCAGGGTCTCAAGACCGCCGGCAACAAGAAAATTGCGTTCCGCGGGAAGCGACCGTGGGAAGATGGAGAAGACGGCAGGCCCGGTCTTATGGTGTTCGAGATAACTCTGGGCCATCGTGAGTTCGTACAGGTCAGTGAGGAGTGCAGTACCCATGAGTTATTCCCATTCCTTTGTCAGAAGATCATCCGGTCCCCGTCGGGTTACGGGATCCCGGACCCGTACTTATCCTGTTCTGCCGCACAGGAGAAAAATGAATGGATAACGTGATTCCTGCGGACAGGGTCTAAGAAGGCAGTTTCCTTCATGGATTGATGCAGGGAGGCCGATGGGTACCGGCAGGAATGCAAGTGCTTAATAGTCCCTGAACATACCATCAGGTACAGGGATACGGGAGCTGGTCATGGAAGCGATTTTAAAGGTGATGAGTTGTCTGATCGCGCTGTTTATCATTGTCAACGGGGTCTGGATCGTGATGACCCCGCCATTCGGTGACGAGCCGCAGGGATATGTGATCATTGCTGTCGGGCTGTTTATCCCGGTTATTACCCTTGCCGTTGCACAGCTGGAACACCGGCCTGGATATTAACTGCCGGGTAGGTAAAAAAAAGAATTAATTGTACGACCGGAACGGTACGTACGCATCGTAAACTTTTACCTTTTCCCCGTTGGGGGTAACAACCCAGACTTCAGCCCGGTCGGTATTCTTCGTGGTACCGTCAAGCACTACGGATGAGCCGATATGGAGCGGCTGGACCATCCGGCCTTCCTCAACAACGCCATCGGAGCGTGTGATCTTGACATCGATCTCCGGGACGACATTCATACCCTTGCCGCCACGGAGCGTGGTGGTGATCTGCGGGTTGATGGCCTCGCCGTTGCTCTCGACCTGGACCTCGATGCTCCAGATGTCCTGGAGGGCCTGGGTGGGGCCGGGCGTGAGGGAATCGGCAACGGTGGTTGTGACACTGGTCGGTGCTTCTGTTGCAGCGGCCGTTTCAACGGCGGTGGGTACCGGGGTTGCAGCAGGGGTTGTGGTCGGCTGGGTGCATCCTGCAACCAGCGCGAGCACGAGGCAGAACCCGAGTGCCAGAGTGAATCCAAGAATCTTTTTCATACCGGATGGATTTCCCGGGAGGGTATTTGAGTGTTTTGTCATACCCGGCATCATACAGTGGTGTTGGGTCTTCATTGATGGCGGATACCCGCAACAAATCCGGAATACGCAAAAAAACCCGTTCGATACGATTATCCCGCAACGTGATGAGGATGTAGGTACTATGCATGAACCTCATCCTCTCCGGTGGAAGTCGATGATCGGGCTCGGGCTCCTCTCGTTCCTTGTCGGCCTCTTCCTGCTCTTCTTCCCGGGATACGCGACCGGCCTGTTTTCCGAATTTGCCGGTATTGCGATCATCGTGCTCGCCGCAATTGTCATTGTGGAAGGCCTGTTCATCGATCATGAGGGAGTGTCCCGGTGGGGAGTCTTCATTCTCGGGATCATCGGGATCCTGCTTGGACTGACCGTCATGGCTGCCCCCTCGCTGCTGGTCATTGCTACCGGTCTTGTCCTTGGCCTGTTCCTGGTCGTCTTTGGTATCATCGAGATCGTTGTTGCATGGACGATCGTCGAGGACCTCATGGTGCGGCTTGTCCTCGGGATCATGGGGCTCCTTGCCATTCTCCTTGGCGCCGTTATCGTCCTCAACCCTGCTGCCGGTATCGAGACGTTTGCCCTGCTCATCGGTCTTTATCTTGTCGTCTCCGGCATGATCCGGGTTGCACACGGGCTCAACGAGCGCCATGCAGAACAGAATATTACCGTCAGGCGTCTGTAACCGGTTACCTGAATCTTTTTTATTCTTTTATTCCGGACGATTGATTCCGGCGCATGGGAATTTTCCCGGCAGGAGTACTGCAACCCTGCGGGAACGGATCCATTTGTGGGTTATGCAGTGGATCTAAAAAATTTAAAAAAAAGAATTGCCTGTCGGGATGTTACGCCCGTTTGCCGGATGCCGGTTCGATGCCGGTTGGCTGGTTGCGGATCGTCCGCTCTTTCATGATAGTGTAGACATCCTGGGCATGCTCTTTCGGTATCTCGACAAATGAGTAGGAGTCAAGGATCCGGATCGCACCGATCGCTTTCCCCGGGATCCCGGTCTCACCGGCAATCGCGCCGACAATGTCCTTTGGGGCGACCTTGTGCTGCCGGCCAACGCCAAGGAAGAACCGGACCATCCCGACTTCCGCACCGGTCTCGCCGAAGTCAACGACCCCTGCTTTCTCTGCCACCGGCTCGTTGCCCGTGTCCATCTGCATCTTTAAGAGGGCCGCGGCGATATCGATCGTGCTGTGGTCCCCTTCGGTCTCGTCCTCGATGATCCGCACGAACTGTTCAAGGCCGCCGGCCTGGATCGTCTCGCGTACCCGTTCGAGCACGCCGCGGACCTTGGACTGGGCGACGTCGCTCTGTGACGGCACCGGCATGCGGGCGATCTGGACTTTTGCAAAGTGCATGATCTCCCGGAGCTTGCTGACGTCTTTCGGGGTGACAAACGTGACTGCCTTGCCGCTCTTCCCGGCCCTGCCCGTGCGCCCGATACGGTGGATGTAATACTCCACATCCTGCGGTACATCGTAATTGATCACGATGTCCACATCCTCGACATCGATACCGCGTGCCGCGACATCGGTCGCGATCAGGATATCGATGATGCCCTTCCGGAAGCCTCCCATGACCCGGTCGCGCTGGGACTGTTTCATGTCCCCGTGCAGCTCGTCAGCCCGGTACCCCCGTGCGCGGACTTTCCCGGAGAGCTCTTCCGCGCGGCGCTTGGTATTGCAGAAGATGATCGCAAGGTGCGGGTCCATCATGTCGATGAGGCGGCAGAGCACATCGAGTTTCTCGCGTTCCTTCACTTCAATGTATAACTGTTCGGTCTGCGGCACGGTCAGTTCCGCGTACTCGACCCGGACGAACTCCGGCTTTGTCTGGAACTTCTTGGAGATCTCGAGGATCGGCTTTGGCATGGTGGCAGAGAAGAGCAGGGTCTGCCGGTTCTGCGGGACTTTCCGCAGGATCAGTTCGATGTCGTCGCGGAACCCCATGTCGAGCATCTGGTCGGCCTCGTCCAGCACGACGGTCGTGACATCGTCGAGACGGAGCGTGCGGCGGTCAAGGTGGTCCATGATGCGCCCGGGCGTGCCGATGACGATATGGACGCCGGCCTGCAGTGCACGGAGCTGGCGTTCGATGGGCTGGCCGCCGTAGACCGGCAGCACCGTGATGCGGGGGAGGTGGGCGAGGAGGTTTGAGAACTCCTCGGCGATCTGGATGGCGAGTTCGCGCGTCGGGCAGAGCACGAGGGTCTGCACCGTCCTCCTGGACGGATCAGTCTTTTCGATGATGGGTATGCCGAATGCGGCGGTCTTGCCGGTACCGGTCTGCGCCTGCGCAGTCACGTCACGGCCGGCCTGGATGAGGGGGATAGCGAGTGCCTGGATGGGTGAGGGCTCTTCAAAGCCCATATCTTCTATTGCTTTCCCGATCTCCCGTGAGAGGTGCAGATCGGAAAACTGTATACGTGTATTCATATCGCAACACCATTTGGCGGCAGGGGTCTTAAGATGGCGCATGGGGTCAGGACCCGTTTCTCCCGTCCCGGAACCCGCCGACTTTTTATCCCGTACACGAGAACGGATCAGTAACCAGGGTGAACAGAATGAAAGTGGTAGCATTCAATGGAAGTGCAAGGAAGGACGGGAACACGGCAATCCTGATCAATGCCGTGTTCAGGGAACTGAAAAAAGAGAAGATCGAGACGGATCTTGTGCAGATGGCGGGAAAGAAGATCCGGGGCTGCATTGCGTGTGGGAAATGTTTCGAGAGGAAGGACGGGTTATGCGCGGTCAAAGGCGACATTGCCAACGAGTGTATCGAAAAGATGGCGGGAGCGGACGGGATCATCCTTGCTTCCCCCACGTACTTCGCCGATGTCTCGACCGAGATGAAGGCGCTGATCGACCGGTCCGGCTATGTCGCGAAGGCCAATGACGACATGTTCCGGCGCAAGGTCGGGGCCGCGGTCGTGGCGGTCCGCAGGGGCGGCGCAATCCACGCGTTCGATACCATGAACCACTTCTTCTTCATCAGCCAGATGGTGGTGCCCGGTTCATCCTACTGGAACGTGGGACTTGGTCACGCGGCAGGAGACGTGAAGGAGGATGAGGAAGGGATTGCCACGATGAAGACGCTCGGCGCCAACATGGCGTGGGTGATGAAGAAACTTGACAAATAATTTTTTCCTTTTTACACCTCAATCGTCATATCATCCATCGCCGCAACCAGCCCCGGCCATTCCCGCGCAAACTGCACTGAAAGTGCCTTTCGCTCCTCCACGGTGCGGTACTCCGCCCCGAAGTGCGTGAGGGCGAGCCGGTGAGCGTGCGCCTGCCGGGCGATTGCGATTGCCATCTCCGGGTTCAGGTGCGGCCAGTCCGGGCTCGTGACCCCGGGTTTCAGGCCGCATTCGGTGATCAGCAGGTCGGCATCGCGTGCCAGGGTGACCGCATTGTCGCAGGGCCCGGTGTCCGTGCAGTAGGCGATGATCTTTCCATCGAGTTCCAGCCGGTACCCGAAGCAGGGGACCGGGTGGACGAGCGGGAGGCAGGTGATGGTGAAGGGCAGGTGGTGCGTTCCTTCCCCGAGTTCGTGCACGCTGTTTTTGAACGGGAGCATGGCGAACGGTACCGTATAGGGCTCTGCGACAAAGGTCTCAAGACTGCCCTTCGTCCCTTCCTGCGTGAAGACCTTCAGTTCCTGCCGGAACCGGTATTTGCAGAGCGTGTGCAACCCGGCGATGTGGTCGATGTGCATGTGGCTCAGGAACAGGTACACCGGCTTGTCCTGCCTGATGTACCGGTCGGCCTTGGCAATGCCGTTACCAGCGTCGAGGATGATGTCGTACTCCTCCGACTCGATCAGGACCGAGACCGTGTTGCCGGTGGTGGAATCATACCAGCCGTTGGTCCCAAGGAACGTCACCTTCATGGTAAGATGGTTGGCGTGCCGGTAAAAAAAGCGTGCGTGCCGCACGGAGGTCTTTTTATCCTCGCAGGGTAATTCTCGTTATAGAACCTAAAAAAAAGGAGTCATGCAGGAATGAAACAGTTTACAAAAACCATCCTCATCACTGCCCTTGTCCTGTGCCTGTGCGTGCTGCCGGCGGCAGCGGTTGTCCAGGAAGTCACGGTGAAGGGTACGGTATCGGCGATCAACAAGGAGGAGAGCACCTTAACGATTGCAAACCCGCTCCAGTATGGCTGCTCCTACCCGGCCAGCGGAGGCCCGGTCTGCTCGTACACGGCAATGGACGTGACCTCACTGACCGGAAACGTGCCAAGCGAGAGTGCCTGGACACTCTTCCAGACCGGGGATACGGTCGTTGCCACGAGCCTTGGCGGCGCGGGAGGGTCCTGGATCACGATAGGGAAGCTGTACAATCCGCTCCCGGCCGGGGAGTACGTGACCAGCCTTGTCGGGGACCCCGGTGCGATCCCGACCCCGCTTGTCGGCAATTATGCGGTTGACACCATTACGGTTCCCGACTGTACCTCCTGCTCCGGGACCACCTGCAAGGCAACAACATCCACCGTCTTTGTCCTGAGCAGCGGGACACGGGTATTTGAAGAGACCCTTGCACCGCGCCAGGTGATGCTGTACAATGGCAGGAACGACGGCTCCAGCGTGGAGGTTACGTTCGTGAAAGGCGAGGCGTCTTCAGACACCTGTGCGGGGAGGACCGGCATGACGGGCATGCAGCCGGTCTCGGTCTATATCGTCAATGTCGTGCCGCCGGTAGGTTTTGACCAGCAGTTCCTTACGACCCCGCCAACCGCCACACCCGAACCTACCACACCCGTCCCGACCACCCATTCCGGCAGCCTGCCGCTTGCCGTGATCGGGGCAGCCGGTCTTGGTGCAGCACTGCTTGCGCTCCGCAGGAAATAATCTCTTTTTTTCTTAAGAGAACCTCCTTTAACGCCAGCTGTAATGGGGGGTAGCTACCCCTCCTCTTAGTGGTGGGGGGGTCCCAGGTGCCGGATCCGGCCCGGGATCCAGAGAGGGGGTACCCCCCTCCCCGATCACAACCCCCAAATACCCCTGCATCCGATTCCTGATCTGATGATCCAGGAGTGCAATGCATGGTGAAGGTAGGGGTCCATGTATCGATCGCCGGGTCCCTCGACCTTGCGGTGGACCGGGCAAAGGACGCCGGGTGCGATGTCTTCCAGATGTTCTCGCGGAACCCGCGGGGATGGGGGTACCAGCCGGTTGCAAGTGACGTTGCGGAAACCTTCCGGGCGAAGATCCGGACAACCGGTCTCATCCCGGTTGACCACATGCCCTACCTGCCCAATCTTGCCTCGCCCAAACCGGAGGTCTGGGACAAATCGGTTGCAACTCTCACGGCCGAACTCGGCCGGTGCGGGACGCTGGGAATCCCGTATCTCGTGACCCACCTCGGCCACCATCTCGGCGACGGGATCGCGGGGGGCCGCGCCCGGGTGATCACCGCGATCAACACCGCGCTCGGCGCATCAGAAAATGACGTGCAGCTGATCCTTGAGAACACTGCCGGCGAGAAAAACAGCGTGGGCAGCAGTTTCGAGCACATCCGGGGGATCATGGACGGGATCGATGAGAAGAAACGGATCGGGATCTGCTTTGACACCTGCCACGCGTTCGCGGCGGGGTACGAGCTGCGGACCGACGAGGGGATTGCCGGGACGCTCTCACAGCTTGACGAGCAGGTCGGCCTGAAGAACCTCCGCGTGATCCACCTCAATGACACCAAGGGCGACCGTGGCAGCGGCCTTGACCGGCACGAGCACATCGGTCTCGGGTTCATCGGGGAGGACGGCTTCCGGCGCATCCTTCATAACAAGGTCTTCTCTGCCCTCCCGCTCATCTGCGAGACACCTGTTGATGAGCGGCGGGATGACCGGGGCAATATCCAGGTCGTGCGGAATCTAGCCCGGTAATTTTTGCACTATGTTTTTTCCCTTGCGGGTGTAATGCACATCATACCATGGTGCGCATCACCTGTCCGAAATGCGGTGCGGGTACGGACAACCCGGCACAAAAGTTCTGTACCCAATGTGGTTCACAACTGCCTGCCCTGCCAGTTCCTGCCGGTAACGTTGCAGGAATTCCGGCATGGGCAATTGCCGGTGCCGTGATCCTTGTCGTTATCGTGGCTGTCGTGATCCTGTCGCCGCTTCTTATGCAGGTAGTATCCGGCAGCACATCATCTGCCGGGGCAGCCGGTACCGGACAGGCACAACCGGTGCCCGGATCAACAACCGCACCTCCACTTCCGGTAACAACACAACCTGCGGTGACCACGCTTCCTGCAACTACGGTGATAACGGCCACGGCCCTGCCGACGACGGTCCCCAAGACGACAAAGGTCACAACTCGGCAGACAACCACGGCAACTACCATTGCTACTACCGTGATCACAGTAACTCCGGAGCCGGAGGGAACGACCCTGATCACGATGTCGGTCACATACATCCCGGCACAGCCCCCGTCAGATTCGTACGCCAGCGCAACGCCGGGAGCGCCCTCCCTTGATCCCTCTGCTCTCGAAACGCGGATCCACGAACTGATCAATGTCCAGCGCCAGCAGAACGGGCTTTCGACCCTCTCCTATGATTCGTTCCTCGCGGATATCGCACGGGGACATAGTTACGATATGGTGCTCCGGAATTTCTTCGAGCACGAGAACCCTGACGGGCAGAATGCACGGGCCCGCGGGGATGAAGCCGGGTATCCCTGCATCCGTGATTTCGGGACGTACTATACCGAAGGGATCTCCGAGAACCTGTACCAGGGATACCGGTATAACACCTACCTGACGGCGCCGAACGGGACCATCGTGCAGTACAACTGGAACACGGTGGAACAGGTCGCAAACCAGGCTGTGGGCGGGTGGATGAACAGTTCGGGACACCGCGAGAATATCCTGGATTACCGTCTCCGGCAGGAAGGGATCGGTGTCGCGTTCTCTGCGGATGACAGGATCTACGTGACCGAGAACTTCTGCTAACCCCCCCTGCCTTTTGGGAATGTACCGGGGCAGCGGCTGTTTAACGGGAGCCGAGCCTCTGGTGCTCCTGCACATCCACCGGGTGCTCGTAGTATGCCGGTAAATACTCCCGCTTCTCTACAATGCCGACAGCCTCTTCGAGATTTTTCGTCAGTGCGAGGCAATCCGTGCCGTGGGCCCCGTTCACTTTGACCTGAATTCTTCCCTCGATGTCGATCGTAATCTCCATTTCCTGCATTTCCATGATATCCTCTCCGTAAATTATTCCAGCCTGTGGACGGGCGCATTCTTCTTTACCAGTGTCCCGGTTGCAAGGTCACGTGCCGTCACGCACAGGTGTCTCTCGCGGTCGAGCGTGAACGTCAGTTCGAACCGCGGCTCTCCCTTCAGTGCCGGGGGGTCTGCGGCAAGCAGTGTCGGGGTCCGCCCGTTGACCGGTACCGGCATGCTCCCTGGCCCGGCATCCTCTGCCGGTCCAGCGATCCGGACCCCCCCTGCAGGGTCCGAGACCAGCTCAAGGGCAGGTGTGCCGGGGTCCGGCGAGACATTAAACTCGTACAGCGGGATGCCGAGCCGGGTCTGGCCATCGTATGCGGCACTGATGGTGATCCGCGCCACCTGCCCGGCACTCGGGTACCGGGCCCCGCTGCGCACGAGGAACCGGTACCGGTGTTCCCGGGCAGACGGGTCCCAGTACCGGAGCGCGTAATCGTTCCTGATCCGGTCGGGCCTGTCCGCAGGGGATGTGAACACCACAGCGCCCCGGGCAACCGCATCGAACGGATGATCGCACCGGACGGGAACACCGGAAAAATGCATTATTACCAGTTCCTGCACCGCGGGGATCGCAGACCCCCTGCCCGTCATCAGCACCGCAGCGGGTGTTTCATCCGCATATCCGTGTGAGCGCGCAGCAGCCCGTGCACGACTGATTGTCCGGTCCAGGGTTGCCGGGAATTCGTGTTCCGCAACGATCCGGCCAAGGTCAGCACGGGCAACGCCGGCAGAAATTTTTGTCCCGGATGCAGTGTCAGTGATGTCGAGCATGGCCTCACCTGTATCGGCCAGTTGCCCGTATACCTCCCCCATCCTCTTCAGGATCGTATCACGTATTCTCCCTGTTTTTTCTCCGGTGTATTTCCGGCCGGTTCCGGCCAGCATATCCTGTGCAATCCAGGTGTCGATCGCCCGGCACCCCGTATCGTCAGTGGCCTGCCCTGCAACACGCAGTCCCCCGGTGGATGGAGGTGTGGATGAGTCCTGGCCCCGGACAATGGACACCGAAAGATCTGTTTCGTCGAAATGTATGACTATGAATATCTGCCCCTCTTTAACAGGCAGCCCGTACCCGGCAACCGTGGCAGTGAATTCATCGAGGGTATTCCATGATACAAGGCCGGTGGCATCGGCAATGCTCCCAAGCCATCCGGCATACCATTCCGGCGCATCCGCTGGCAGGGAAAAGATCACCTCCGGGTACCCGGGGCACTCCTTTTTTGCCCGGGCAAGGACCGTTGTGAGGAATGCCGTTGCCGCATCACGGAACGTGACCTGGCGGTCAGGACCGGATGGTATCCGTACCGGGCTCTCTTCCAGCAGGTAGTTGCGGATCCACCGTGCAGTGCCCGGATCGTCGGAACGACCGGCCTGCATCACCTCCTCCCCGATTGTCCATGTCCCGTCACGATCATAGCAGACCTGCACCGGCACCCCGTGGACAGGTCCCGTCTCTCCCGCACCGGGCAGTACCTTCGACCAGCCGGGGAACTCCCGTGTCCGGAACCCGCGTCCCTCCGGTCCCTCAATGCCTATGACCAGGAACCCGTTCCCGAAGTCCACCCCGAGGCGGGTGGCCGGCTGGTGAGAGTGTACGTACCTGTCCATTGCGATCACCCGACAATCTGGATATCGTAGATCCCGGCATCGCGGAATGCCGGGCAGAGCCCTATCTCGTTCTGGAACCGTATGGATAGCAGAGTGTGGAGAAACCTCCATTGTGCCGCCAAAGTTCCGGTGCTGGCCTCATGTCTGTATTCACGGGCGAGAATGAGATCTGCAAGGGTGGCCTGAGACAGGGGCCGCATGAAGGGGAGCCGGAAGATATGGATCATCCCGTCGATACCACTGGTAACAATCAAGTCTTCATCCTGCACGATCGCCATACCGGTTATTGCTCCTGCGTGGGCGGGAACGGTCCGGATCAGGGAACGTTCATGCACAGAATAGTATACGAGGGTGCCGGTATCGTATCCTGCCGCGATTGCGTGGCCGTCACCCGTGAAGGCAAGAACGGTGGGTTTTCCCGGGACCTGGGGGATTGTCCCGGCAGGTGTACCTTCCGGCAGGTTGTAGAGCCGGATCACGGGGTCCAGGCCTGCGGTGGCAAGGAGGGTGCCGTCCCGGGAGATGGCACAACTGCTCACTTCTTTTCTCGTATCCCTGATGACAACCGGGTCCTTTTCCCCGCCAGGCTGCCAGATCCTGACGGTCGTATCGTTGCTGGTCGTGACAAGTATCTGTCCTTTTGGATCAACGCAGCAGCAGGTGATGATGCTCGAATGCCCGTCTCTCGTCCCTGACAGGGTCCCGCCCGGCACATCCCAGGACCTCGCAATGCCGTCCCAACCCCCGGTGATACAGGTAGGTGTGCCCGGCAGGAACGCGAGGCACCGCACGGAAGTCCCGGGACCCTCGCAGGTGGCAAGAAGACTGCCCTTTGCAAGGTCCCAGATGCGGAGGCTGGCGTCGCTCCCGGCACAGGCAAGGTATGTCCCGTCAGGGCTGATCGCGAGGGCCCTGACGGAGGGTGTGTACATGTCAATGGACCTGATGTGGGTGCCATCCTCCCGGGAATAGATGCGGACCATGCCATCAGCAGTACCGGCAACAATCCCGGCACTGCCGGTCCTTGGTGAGATGGCAATGGCAGTGACGGCGCCGGCCGGGCGCCTGAGCGTCCGGAGGAGTTCCCCCGAGGGGATGCTCCGGAGCGTGACTGCCCCTTCCCCTCCTGCAGTCGCAAGAAGGGTACCATCCGGGGATATGGCACAGGCAGTGACCGGCTGTTTGTATCCACGGAATTCTTTTACCGTCTCCCCGTCATGAATGCTGAAAAAAAACGTCGTGCCATCGTTACAGCCGGCAACGGCCAGGGTACCGTCCGGTGTAATCGCACAACAGGTCGCGAGGCGGTTATATAAGGAAATTTCAGTACAGGGGTTTTTCTCCAGCACGTTCCGGAACCGGAGGACGTGATCATCGCTGCCAGTTGCCACGATCCGGTAATCGGCCGATATCGCATGGCAGGCTGTATGACCGGAGTGCCCGGCATATGTCCGCACGACCTCCCCGGTCTGCATATTCCTGAGTACCGGGAGGGAGCGTTCGTGTTCAACGAACAGGTGGCCTTCATGGCCCGGGATTGCAAGAGCCAGGACCGCGTCACTGGTGCCCGGCACCTCCCACCTTACCCTGCCGGTTACGTAATCCCGACAGGATACGGTACCGTCAGCATGGCCGGAAACAACGGCCTCGCCATCAGGTGCAGGAGAGAGTGCAGTCACCGGGGAGGGATGTACCGGCATGGCCCGGATGGTCTTTCCCGTCCGGCACCCGATGCGGGTGATCGTCCCGGCATGATCCCCGGCAATGATCTCATCTCCGTTCCTGGAGACGATGAATGATGAGATCCGGTGTTCCTCGTCTGCATATGACCAGATGGTTTCCCCGGAAGGGATGAGGGAACAGTGCAGCGTCCCGCGGTCCCCTCCCGCGATCAGGCACGTATTGTCCGGTGTGAATGCAAGGAAGCTGATCGATCCGGTGCCTGTTGCCGATGATACGAGGAGCCGGGCAGAGGATACCTGCCAGACCGCGATCTCCCCGGTACAATTTCCCGTTGCAAGGAGCGTCCCGTCCCGCGAGAAGGAGAGCCGCACGACCCGGCTGTCCTTGTTCCCGATGGTGACCACTGGTCTTTCCGGTGCAGGGCTCGCCCAGGTATCCGGCAGATCCCGGACCAGCTCATCAAATACTTCCCGGGCATCGCCGTCGGGTCTCCAGCCGGACCTTTTCATGTCGTTGAGAACATTAACTGCCAGTGATGGCGGGGCAGAAACGACCAGTTGCCAGAGATCGTCCCACGCCCCCTCAGCCGTGAGACCGGAGAAAACCGCCTCCCATTCGGCATATGACCAGGTCCCGGGATCCCTTCCTGGACCGGCACCGGTCAGGGCATGTGCAAGAATCCTTCCCCGGCGGGAATCTGAAGCGCTGCGGAGCGTCCGGGCTTTGATCCTTTCCGGTGCCGCGGCATATCCTCGTTCGAGGAGCGGATGATCGGTCCCGGGATCAAACCTGCATAGGGCCTCTAATTGTCCCGTAACAAACAGGAAGAGTGCCTTTGATCCCGGCTCCGAAGGAGCATATCCACGGGCAACGGCAAGTTCTTCGAGGAGCGGGTCTTCCCGTACAAGCAGTTCTCCACAGAATGCGTCGATTGCCTCCTGCAATGAAAGGGAACCCAGGGCATCGAGCGCGATTGTCCGGGCTGTCTCATCGATCCCTGTTGAGGCAATCCCGGTAAGGTCGCGGACTGCCTGGAGGTTCCCGGCCTTCACTGACCTTGCAATGATCCTCACCGAGTGCCGGTAGAGTAAGGGGCCGATGACCGGGACGTCGGGGGAGATCTTCATATGTTCACGGGCGCCCGGTATCGAACGTTTCCAGCGCAATCGTCTTACCGTTTGTCGCCGTCGGGGCAACCGTCCGCGACGCGGACTGTGCCCTCCCTTCCGCGAGCCAGGCCCGGAGTGCCGCGACCGTCTCACGCTGCGATACAGAAAGGGGGACCTGCGTCTTCATGCAGAGGAGGATATCGGCCGATGTTACCCGGCGCATGTTCTCGCTGAATGCACGGTACATCGCATCGATAATCGTCTGCTCGATCTCGGCACCCACGTACCCCTCGCTCTCCCGGGCAAGGTTTTCGAGATCGAATTCGGCGGGAATGCACTTGCGCTTCCTGAGGTGCACGGTAAAGATCTCGCGCCGCTCTTCAAGGGTAGGCAGGTCGAGGAAGAATATCTCGTCGAAACGGCCTTTACGGAGCAGTTCCGGCGGAAGTGCGGCGATGTTGTTCGCTGTTGCAACGACAAAACAGGGGGACGTCTTGTCCTGCATCCAGGTGAGAAGGTGGGCAAAGACACGCTGGCTTGTACCGGCGTCCCCGCTCCCGAACGCAAATGCCTTCTCGATCTCGTCAACCCAGAGGATGCACGGGCTGATAGTCTCGGCAAGCGAGAGGGCACGGCGCGTCCGTTCCTCGGACTCCCCGACAAGGCTGCCGAAGAGTGCTCCCACGTCGAGCCTCAGGAGGGGGAGGTGCCAGAGGTCGGCGATCATCTTTGCGGTCAGGCTCTTTCCCGTGCCCGGGATGCCGATCAGCGCAATGCCCTTTGGCGACGGGAGCCCGAAGTCGCGCGCGTCTTTGGTGAACGCCCTTTCGCGCAGGCGGAGCCAGTCTTTGAGGATGGCAAGACCCCCGACATTCTCCGAAGCCTCGGTGTAACTGTAAAATTCCAGTGCGTCCGAGGCGCTCAGGATATCCTTCTTGTCCGCGATGATCGCATCAATGTCCCGGTCATCGAGCGTGCCGCGTGTGACGATCGCTTTCGAAAATGCCCGGCGTGCCTGGTTGAGGGTCATGCCAAGGGCGGCCTGGACGATCTTCTCCCGGCCACCGGGTGAGAGCGAGCTGGTGATCCCGCTTGTGGCCAGCAGGGTATCGAGGTCGGCAGATAACTCGGCGGCTGTTGGAGGAGGGAAGTGGACAATCACTGCTTCGTCGCGGATCTCGTCCGGCACCCGAGGTGTCGGTGTCACGATCACGATCGTACGCCGGTTGTACCGGAACGCCTGGGAGAAGTTACGGATCCGTCGTTTCACCTGCGGGTTGTTCCAGTACTCGTGGAAGTCCTTGAGGACGATCACCGCATCATCACCGGTCTTGACAATGTCGTCAAGTGCCGTGAGCGGGTCCCGCGACTGGTTGAGGAAATTCCTGTTGCCGGCGATGACGGAGAAACCGTCAACGCTGTCCCATGCAATGCACTGGCGGGGAGGGTCCCACCGCTCGCAGACCTCCCGGATCTGCGAGACCACCCGTTCTTCTTCTGGGGTGATCACGACAACAAGGGTGACCCGGGCCCGGAGCGATATGTTGAGTTTCCGCGAGAAATCGGGCTCGGTGAGCTGCATGGTTACTTCCACCTCCTGACAACAATCCGCACGGTCCCGTCCTGCTCCTCGGTCTCCGATACCAGTTCGAAGCCGTCGGCAACTGCCTGCCCGAGTACCATTTTCTTTGCGTACTCTTTCTGGATGGTCTCTGCCTGTTTCTTCAGCTCTTCAGCGATCTTCTTCTCACCTTTGCCGGAGATGCCGTACCAGTCGGCCACTAGGTCATAGGTGCCTTCGGGATTTTTCACGAACCCGAGGCCGTACCCCCCTGATTTTTTCACGGCGATATCCACGTTATGCTGGCCGTGGTACCCCCTGATTGTCGTATCAATCTCGACCGAATAGCCGAGCTCCTGCATGCACTGGATCAGCGCCTCGCGGTGCCGGAACATTGTCCTGATACGGCTGAAATGCGACATCGCATCACACTCCCCGGCAGCGGGCTGCGATCTGCCGGACCATCATGGGCCGCGGAAAACCGGTGGTTGTTACCATTCCGTCAGGTGTAATGGAAAACTCGATCAGCTCACCCCGGGGCGGTCCCTGGGAAGATACCGGGAGGATCCTGCCGGTTAACGGGATGACCTGCTGGTTCGCTGACCCGATATACGGGTCATTACAGGCCATGTTTTCCACATACGGGCCGGCGATGAGGAGGTCCGTGACAGCGAGAAGCCGGTTCATGGCGGGATCAGCGCGGGTGGTGAGTTGTTCGCAGGTATACCCGGTATACGTGACGAGGGTAAGCCCCGCGTCCCTCACCTGCTCTCCCACGCATGCAAGTGCCTCTGCCTGTGCAAACGGCTCCCCGCCGGAGAATGTGACGCCATCAATGCCTTCGGTTGCGAGGATCCGTGCGGCAAGCTCATCTGAAGAAACCATTGTTACCGGAGAAAAGGACCAGGACGCCGGGTTGAAACACCCTTTGCACCGGATTGGGCACCCCTGCACCCAGATAACGGCCCGGGTGCCGGGACCATTTGCGCCTGACCGTGCGAGAAAACCCGCAAGGTTGAGCACGCTCATGCGTCGGCATCCGGGGTCGTGGATCTGATGCACCATCATTTTTCCGCCACTGGTATTGGCTGCTTAAATGATTCCGGTGTGGGTGATCGATGTACCTGATAGTATTACCCAAATATTCCCGGAATGAAAAACACCCTCGGGGACGTGCAATTAAGCATACTTATGAGATACGATCTGACTATACAAGTTCGATTTTCACCTTTTAATAGGCATTGTTCCGGCTTTTTGTAATTCATAAGGATTTCGATCGCAGGGTGCAGGGACGCGCACAGAAACCGGGCCCCGTCTTCCCGCGCTCTTATTACCCTCCGGAAACAATAGATCTGCCAGTGAAGGCAATATTTGACGGCACGGTGATCCGTATGGGGAAGGAGGGGCGCTCCCTGTACGAGCAGAGCGGGTACGGCCGGCCGGATGGCGAGGGTCTCCGCCTGTCTCCCCAGGAGGCACTGTACCTTATCCACCGCCAGAAGATTGAAGTGCCGGACTATACGTTCGACCGCCTCTTCTCAGAGTTTGCCAGCCAGCCTGCGTTCATGCGCAGTTTTCTTGTGTACCGCGACCTCCGCGAACGTGGATACGTAGTGCAGACCGGGCCGCACGACTTCCGTGTCTTCCGGCGTGGCGAGAAGCCGGGGAAGGGCGAGTCTCTCTATCTCGTCCGCGTCCTTTCCGAGCGCGATCCGATCCGGTTCGAGAAACTGATCGAGGAGGTGATCGCTTCCCGCAACATGCGCAAGCAGTACGTCCTGGCAGTGGTGGATGATGAGGAGGAACTCACCTACTACGAGATCAAGCTCCAGAAACTGGCAGATGCATGTTCTGCCCTTCCCTCCCTTGGCCGGCACACTGCGATGCTTATCGGGAAGTCCGCGATGGTCCGGGTCACGGAAGGATCCGATCTCGAACAGGCAGGTTACGGCAAGCGTCTCGACCCTGAACGCCTGATCCTGTCCCCTGTTGAGCTCCTGTACCTGATGGAGAAGGGGACGATCACCCTGACCCGGGGGACAGAGACCATCAGCCCGGCATCATTCCTCGAAATGGCATGCGAGACCGACAATGAACTGGCCGGAAAGAGTGCGGTCTATACCGAACTCCGCTCCCATGACTATACCCCCCGCACCGGTTACAAGTTCGGCCACCACTTCCGGGTCTATTGTGGTAAGAATGTCCACTCCGACCTGCTGGTCCACGCCGTTGAGAAGGAAGCGACCCTCCCGATGAGTGTCATCTCGCGTTCGGTCCGCATGGCGCACAGTGTCAAAAAGAAGATGTTCTTTGGCGCTGTACATTCTTCAGGAATCCAGTTCGTCGAATTCGCACGGATCAAACTGTGAGCATACACCATGCAGGAACCTCAGATCAACCCTTGGTCAAGCACGCCGTCCCTTGATATCGGGAAGACCTTTGCCGAGTTCGGTATCGACCCCATTGCCCCGGTCATGGCGGAACTCCCGGAAATTCCCTACTTCATGCGGCGGGGTATCGTTGTCGGGCACCGTGACTACCTCCCGATTGCCCGGGCAATCAGGAACAAGACCCCGTTCCATATCCTTACCGGGTTCATGCCGAGCGGCCACCCGCACCTCGGCCACCTGATGGTGATGAAGGAGGTGGTCTGGCACGTGCAGCAGGGCGGCAACGGTTACATCACCATTGCCGACCGGGAGGCCCACGCGGTCCGGGGGCTCTCGTGGGAGAAGTGCGACGAGTACGGGAAGGAGTACCTCTCCTGTCTTTACGCGCTCGGGTTCGAGGGCACTACCTTCTTCCAGAGCAGGAACAACCGGCTCAAGGACCTTGCGTTCGAGGCGGCGACCAAGGTCAACTTCTCCGAGCTCGCAGCGATCTACGGTTTCGGTCCCGATACCGACCTCGCCCATGCGGATGCCGTGATTACCCAGGTCGCGGACATCCTTTACCCCCAGATCGACCGCGAGCCGGCACCCACGGTTGTGCCGGTTGGGATCGACCAGGACCCGCATATCCGGCTCACCCGCGGGGTCGCCCACAAGATGCGGATGTTCACGGTGGAGGAACGCGACGGCTACATCAGCGTCCGGTCGAAGAATGCCCCCGAGGCGGCGCTGGAAGCAGTGAAGAAGGCGTTCCCGCACGCGAAGAAATACGAAGGGCATGTCGATATCAGGGATGCTCAGTGCACCGATGTATCGGCAAAAGTCCGGGAGATCGAGAAAGCGCACGGGGGTTTTGCGTTCTATATCCCCTCATCCACCTACCACATCTTCATGCCCGGGTTGACCGGGGGGAAGATGTCGTCGAGCATCCCGGAGAGCATCATCTCCTTCTACGAGACCGAGGCGGTTGTGAGAAAGAAGGTGATGAGCGGGATCACCGGTGGGAGGATGACTCTCGAAGAACAGAAGCGCCTTGGTGGCGAGCCGGACAAGTGTTCGGTCTATCTCCTCAACCTCTTCCACATGGTGACCGATGATGCGGAGCTGGCAGAGATCCGGCGGAAGTGCATGGCCGGGGAAGTCACGTGCGGCCAGTGTAAGAAGGAGACTGCGGAACGGGTAGTGGCATTCCTGAAGGATTTCAGGGAGAAGATGGACGCGGCGGCAGACAGGATTACGGTGTGACATGGCAGAACTGACGCAGAACGAGAAACGGTTGCTTGCAACGCTTGAGAAGGAACAGAAGGCGGATGCGGAGCACCTCGCCTCCGTCATGGGTGCGACCAAAGAAGCAGTCGTGCAGTGGGCGAACCTTGCCGGGGACAAAGGGCTTGCCGGCGTTGAACGCATTGTTGAGAAGACGTTCGTGTACACGGATGAAGGGAAGGCGTATCTTAAAAACGGGCTTCCCGAGACGCAGCTCCTCCGGTTCGTCCTGCCGGGAACGCAGCTTGCCGATCTCCAGAAGCATGACGTGTTCAAGATCGGTTTTGGCCAGTTACGCAAGAAGGGGCTCGTGAACGTCGAGGGGACCTCGGTGACAAAAACACCGGGGACTTCAACCGATGCGGATGAAGCCGCCCTCAAAAACCCGTCGGCCTCTGACCCGAAGACAAAGGACCTGATCAAGCGCGGGATCCTGCAGGAGTCCGAGGCGGTCAGGTACGTGATCTCTGCAACGCCGGAAGGGCGTGCTCTCGCTGCACAGGGTCTCGACCTGCGGGAGGAGACCGGCACGCTGACCCGCGAGCAGATCCTCTCCGGTGCATGGAAGACCGCAAATCTCCGGAAGTACGATGTCTCCAAGCTCCCGAAGAAGACGTACCCCGGGAAGATCCACCCGTACCAGCGTATCATCGGCGAGATGCGGGAGATCCTCCTTGAGATGGGTTTTACGGAACTCTACGGTGATATTGTCCAGCAGTCCTTCTGGAACTTCGACGCCCTCTTCCAGCCGCAGGACCACCCGGCCCGCGAGATGCAGGACACGTTCTATCTGAATGAGACGCTCCCGCTCCCGGAAGGTTACGAGAAAGTCAAGGCCATGCACATTTCGGGTGGGGACACATCGTCCACCGGCTGGGGTGGCATATGGAAAGAGGAGAAGGCCGAGCAGTGCGTGCTCCGCACACATACGACCAGCCTCTCGATCCAGTACCTCGCACAGCACCCGAACCCGCCCGTCAAGGCATTCGCTGTCGGCAGGGTGTACCGGCGCGAGACGATCGACACCACGCACCTTGCCGAGTTCGAGCAGCTCGAGGGAATCGTGATGGACGAGAACGTCACGTTCGGGAACCTGCTGGGGACTCTCCGCGAGTTCTACAACCGCATGGGTTTCGAGAGTGTTCGGTTCAAGCCCTCGTTCTACCCCTACACCGAGCCGAGCCTCGATGCCGAGGTGTATGTCGACGGGATCGGGTGGATCGAGATGGGTGGCGCCGGTGTCTTCCGCGAGGAGGTCACTGCCCCGCTCGGCATCAAGTATCCTGTCCTTGCATGGGGCCTTGGCGTGAGCCGGATCGCAATGCTCCGGCTGGGGCTCAAAGACCTCCGTCTCCTGCACAAGAGCGATGTCGCGTTCCTGCGCGAGACGCCCTCGCTGCGTCCCACGAAAGGAGGGATCTGAGATGGCAGTCATCACGCTTCCCTACAAGTATCTTGAGCGGCTCACCCGCACTGACCGGAAGACGATCCTCGAAAAAGTTCCCCTCATCGGTTCGGATGTCGAGCGGATCGAGGAGGACCACGCGGACGTGGAGTTCTTCCCGGACCGGCCCGACCTCTTCAGCCCTGAAGGCGTTGCACGGGCCATGCGGGGGTACCTCGGGATCGAGACCGGTTTGCCGTCCTATCCGGTCAAACCGTCGGGAATCAAGTTCACGGTTGATCCCCAGCTTGCAGAGATCCGTCCTGTCCTGGGAGCGGCAGTCATCCGCGGTGTGAAGTTCGATGATGAGTCGATCCAGAGCATCATGTCCCTGCAGGAATCGCTCCACTGGGCAGTAGGCAGGGGCCGGAGCAAGGTTGCGATCGGTATCCACGACATGGACACGGTCAGGCCGCCGTTCCACTACATCGCCTCGCCCCGCAGCCGGGGTTTCATCCCGCTCGACTTCACCGAGAAGATGACGATGGACGAGATCCTCGAAAAACACCCGAAGGGCCGGGACTACGCGAAGATCGTTAAGGACTTCCCGCTCTTCCCGCTGATCGTCGATGATGACGACCACGTCCTCTCCTTCCCGCCGATCATCAATGGCGAGCGGACCCGGGTCACCATCGACACGAAGAACATCCTTCTCGACACGACCGGTACCGACAAGCGTGCGGTCAGCGTTGCCGTCAACATCATCTGTACGGCGATGGCAGAAGCCGGCGCGACCATCGAAAGCGTTGAGATCGGAGGGGTGCAGACTCCCACGCTCGCCCCCGCGGAGCGGATCATCAGCGTTTCGGAATGTTCCCGGATCCTCGGTGTGGACCTGACCCCGGCATCCATGGCCGGTCTCCTCCGGCGGATGCGTTTTAGTGCTGAGCCGGCAGGTGCGGATAAGGTGAAGGTACTGGTGCCCTGTTACCGGGCCGACATCATGCACGACTGGGACATCTTCGAAGATGTCGCCATTGCGTATGGTTACGATAAGCTCGAATCCCAGCCCCCCAGAACATTCACCGTCGGTAAGCCGCACCCGGTGCAGGTCAACGCCGTCATTGCCCGCGAGATCTTCACCGGCCTCGGTTATCTCGAGGTAATGCCGTTCACCCTCACGAACGAGGAGGTGCTCTATAAGAGGATGCAGCGGCCGGAGACGAATGGAGTCCTCCATGTGATGCACCCGATCAGTATCGAGAACACGGTGGTCAGGACCGAGCTACTGCCCCTGCTCCTCGAATTCCTCACGATCAACCGGCACCGCGAGCTCCCGCAGCGCCTCTTCACCGTGGGTGACGTGGTGCTGGACTGCCGCACGCACCAGCAGGCGGCGGGTGTCAGCACTCACCCGGATGCGGACTTCTCGGAGGCGTACGCAACCGCTGACGCTGTGCTGCACGAACTCTCCATTGATTATACGATCAGGGAATCGGCCGATCCCGCCTTCATTGACGGGCGCCGGGGCGATATTATGGTAACCGGGAAAAAAATTGGTGTCTTTGGCGAGATCCATCCCGCCGTACTTCTGGCGTTCGAGCTCGAGCACTCCGTTGCAGCGTTCGAGTTCGACCTCAGAGCCGTACCGGGATACCCCGCCCTCTGAGATACTCTTTTACCTCTTTTATCGTGAACTCGCCGTAGTGGAAGACGCTTGCAGCAAGGCAGGCATCGGCTTTTCCCCTTGTGAACCCGTCGTAGAAGTGTCCGAGAGTGCCAACGCCCCCGCTGGCGATGACCGGGATACCGGCCGCATCGGAGATAGCGGAGGTGATGGCAAGATCAAACCCGTTCTTGGTACCGTCGGTCTCCATGCTCGTTAAGAGGATCTCGCCGGCACCTCGTTCCTCTGCCTCTTTTGCCCATGCAACCGCATCGATACCGGTAGGTTTGCTCCCGCCATAGATAACCACCTCATACCAGCACGTCCTCCCATCTTCAAGATGGACTGGGATCGCATTCTCATTGGGAGAAAAATTCCGGCGTACGTCCATTGCACAGACAATGCACTGCGTACCGAATGCCTCGGCGCCCCGGGTGATGAGCGTCGGGTCGTGGACGGCGCTCGTGTTGAGACTCACCTTGTCAGCGCCGGCCCGGAGGATCTGCTGGATATCGTCAAGGGACTTGAGGCCGCCACCGACTGTCAGGGGGAGGAAGAGCTGGTCGGCCGCACGTTGGATCAGCTCGATAATAATGCCCCGCTTCTCCTTAGAAGCGGTGATATCGAGGAACACCACTTCATCTGCTCCCTGTTCATTGTACCGCCCGGCAAGTTCCACCGGGTCACCGGCATCCCGGAGCCCGAGGAAATTTGTCCCTTTCACGACCCTGCCGTCTTTCAGATCAAGGCAGGGGATGATCCTTCGCGTCAGCACCATTGGATACAGACTTGGGTGGCGGATACTATCTACATTTCCCAATTGCCGGTACGGCGCGGATTTATGTGCCCTGCCAACCCTATTTATAGGGTAGTCAGAATCCGGGCGGGCCTACGGTTGTTGCTCTCCCCAATGAGGATGTCCATGAACTCTGGAAAGCTGAAGATTGAATGGGCAGCGCAGTACATGCCGGTACTCGCCGCCATAAAAAAACAGTTCGTCAAGGAGAAACCCTTTGACGGCATGACAATCGGCATGGCGCTTCATGTCGAGGCAAAGACAGCAAACCTTGTCTCTACTCTCGCAGCCGGTGGCGCTGAAGTGCATATCACCGGGTGCAACCCGCTCTCCACGCAGGATGATGTGGCAGAAGCGCTCAGCCACGTGAAGAATGTCCACTGCTATGCAAAACGTGCCTGCACGACCGACGAGTATTATGCAGCAATCGACCAGGTCCTGGATGCAAAGCCGGTCATCACCATCGATGACGGCATGGACCTGATCCACTATATCCACACCAGGCGCCGCAACCTGATCAAGAAGGTCATCGGAGGGTGCGAGGAGACCACGACCGGTATCCACCGCCTCAAGGCAATGGCAGCCGAAGGTAAACTGGAGTTCCCCGTAGTCGCGGTGAACGACACCCCCATGAAACATTTCTTTGATAATGTCCACGGCACCGGGGAGAGTGTCCTCTCCTCGATCATGATCACGACCAACACCCTCATTGCCGGGAAATACTTCGTGGTCGCCGGTTATGGGTACTGCGGTCGCGGTCTTGCCCGGAAGGCCCACGGCCTCGGTGCCAAGGTCGTTGTCACCGAGATCGATCCCCGCCGTGCCCTCGAAGCGCACATGGACGGGTTCATGGTCATGTCCATGGAAGATGCAGCCGCCATCGGTGACATCTTTGTCACGACCACCGGCAACATGGGAGTCATTGCAGCAAAGCACTTTAAGAAACTGAAGAACGGGGCCATCCTCTCCAATGCCGGCCACTTCAATGTCGAGATCGATATCGACTGGCTCAGGAAGAATGCCGACAAGATCATCCAGCGCGACGGCATCGAGACGTTCATGCTCAAGGGAAAAGCCGTCCACGTGCTTGCCGAGGGCCGTCTCGTGAACCTCGCCACCCCCAAGGGCATGGGCCACCCGATCGAGGTCATGGACCTGAGTTTTGCCCTGCAGGCGCTCTGCACCCTGTACATCGCAAAGAACGGGAAGAAGATGAAGGGCGGCGTTTATGATGTGCCCAATGAGATCGACGAGCAGGTGGCAAACCTCAAACTCTCTTCGCTCGGTCTCTCGATCGACTCGCTCTCAAAAGAGCAGAAGAAATACGGCTGCAGCTGGGACATCGGGACGTAAATTCAATTTTCAACAATCCTTCTTTTTTTATCCTTCCCTTGCCGCGTACAGGTATTCCTGCGCATAACCGCAGAATTCCCCGAAATGCTCACGCGCGAAACAACGGATCGTGTCGTACTGCCTGCCCGTCAGGGGAGATCCCGTGCCAAGTCCGGGGAGATAGTGCTGCTGCATGATACGCCGTATCCACACGTCGACCGGGAATGCCTCGTACTTCTGGAACGCGAAGAGAAGAATACAGTCCGCCACCTTGGGACCAATCCCCGGCAGGCCCATAAGTTCCCGCCGCGCCTCTTCATACGGCAGGGCGCTCATGGAGTCTTCCCATATCTTTCTGTCAGGAATGGCACATGCGGTCCTGAAAACATAGGGCTCACGGTACCCCAGTTTACAACAGGAGAGCGCACCCTGCTCCTCACAGGAGATCGAGCCCGGATCCGGGAATGCATAGAATGTCTTTCCTTTGAATGCAATTTTTTGTCCAAACTTCTCTGATACGGCTGCGATCCTCCGCCGGATTGTCGGGATATTCGAGTTGGTCGCAATGGTATAGGATACGAGGCACTCCCATTTCGGCTGGCGGATCAGCCGCAATCCCTGGCACTTTTTGATCGCCGCGTGGATGAACGGATCGCAATCTATGGATGAAATGACCGGTTCCAGATCCACGTCAAGGGAGAAATATTCTACAATAAACTGGACGGAGGCTCCCTCGAATGTGAGTTTCCGGTTGTCCTGCCGTATCCTGATCCCATGGCTGCCCACGACCCCCCACCAGGTACCATCCGGATCGCGGTCCCAGCGGAATACCTGTCCGCAACCGAGGGTCTGGTCCAGCGAGAACGGCTGATCCGGGGGAAGGGTAAGTACCGGCATGTGAAGACACCTTGGATCTCAGAGTATATTCTGTTATGGCTTCCCGCGTTTTAACTCCGAGGTACTGACATTCGTCATGAGGTCTTGTGCAATGAAAAAAATTTTTGTGCATTCACTTTCGCGTTGGAACGGATAGCATTTTAATATATAAATCAATAGTTCTTGTCATGGAATTAGCAGAAACTCTCAGGACATTTATCGATGAAGGGGCAGACTGGGAACGCAAACACACCTCGGTCAAGGGCGTTTCGATCATCCGTCTCCCGGCGACCAAGAACCGTGCAGCGTCTCTTGCGATCGATTTCAACCCCATCGGGGCCAACGGCCTGCCGATGAAGAAAAAAGGGATCATGATCATGAACTCCGCAGAAATTGCCGCGTTCCGGGCCGCGTTCAACAATGAAAAGGTGGACAGCCTCGTTGCCGCGCTGGAAGAAGTCCTCCCGGAACGGAAGACCATGGGAAAACCGGCAAAGGCAGACGTCCTGCAGATCTGATCTACTATCTTTTAAAAAACCCGCTAGGTTATAGGGAGTGATGCCTATCAGGAATTGGACAGCAGTATTTCTTATCTTCCTCATTCTGGCTGTCACGACCTCGGGTTGTCTTGGCACCCGGACCCCGGTGACAGCAAGTCCCCCCCTCCCCACGGTGTTACTTGACTATCATCGTACCGGGGGGATTGCCGGTGTCGATGACCGCCTCGTCATCTTTAATAACGGAGCAGCCCTGATTGCAACAAGGGCGGGCAATCATGCATTTCAGGTAAACCAGTCAGAAATTGAACGTATTGACCGTATTTTCAAACAGGCCGGGTTTGATGCCCTGGAAGAGACATATACATCTCAATCCGGTGGAGCTGATTTCATGCGGTACAGCATCACGTACCAGAACAAGACGGTCATCACCGAAGATACCACCATTCCCTACACGCTTCAGTCAGTCATAAGGGAACTGAACGCACTCCTTGGTACCGGCAGTAATCAGGATCCGATGTCAGGATCGCTTGCTGGTATCCTCTCCTGACACATTTTTACATTACATGCATGAACATGCAGTTTTTAAGCATGTTTTTCACGCAGGAATTAGTATGAGCTGACAGATTCAAGACGTGGTACTTTTCTGTAATGAAAATTCGAAAAAAAATTGATCACAAGTTCACTTGTTTTCGTACATGCACGACTGGACGTCGTGGCCGAGCTTGCCGATTGCATCGGCACGGCAGCGCTGGCAGTGGCGCATTTGTTTGACATATTTCCCGCACTCGTCCTGCATCTTCCGCTTCATTTCAGGAGTTGGCGGGGTGATGTTGGCAAACTTGTACTGGGCAATGAGCGGGATCAGGTTGAAGGTATAGACGCCCATCTCGCCGACTTTCTTTGCGATTGCCGGGATATGGTCCTCGTTGATTCCGGGGATATAGACCGTATTGATCTTGACAATCATGTTGCGTTTGACTGCCTCTTTGATGCCTTTCATCTGCTGGGAGAGGAGGAGTTTTGCCGCTTCAATGCCTTCGTAGCGCTTGCCCTTATAGTCGACGAACTGGTAGATCTTTGCACCGATCTCCGGATCGATGGCATTGAGCGTCACGGTGATATTCCCGACATCGTATTTCTGCAGGAGGTCGATCTTATCGGGAAGCAGGAGACCGTTTGTACTGATGCACTTGATGACGTTCGGGTACTGTTCGTGGAGCCGGCGGAGTGTCTCGAAGGTCTCTTCGTTGGCGAGAGGATCCCCGGGTCCTGCAATCCCGACAACCTTGATATAGTTGTACTTATCCACGACTTTCTTGACCATCTCCATGGACTCGTCGGGATTGAGAATCCGTGTCGTGACACCCGGCCGGCTCTCGTTGACGCAGTCAAAGTCCCGGATGCAGTAATTGCACTGGATATTACACTTCGGTGCGACCGGGATGTGACACCTCCCGAAACTGTGGCATGCCTTCTCTGAAAAGCAGGGATGCTCCTGGATCTTACGCATCTGCGCAGGGTCCCACTGGACTTTCTTCCCCTGAACGTCGGCGACTCTCACTTCATCAGGCATATTGAACACCACTACATTCGTTCTTGTGGTATAAATACCGTGCAATTGTGATAGTGCGAGATCCCAATCTCCTGAAAGATTCCATGGAACCATAACCGTCTTGCAGGTGCAGCAGGAATTGGCCGGACAAAGACAATTGTATAATGGTTGTGTGATCAAGGTACCTGAGACGCATATGAAGAAATCAGAGAAAGTGAAGGGAAAAGAGGCGGTTGCTGCACGCAAAAAGAAGCTGACGCAGTACGCAATTGGTATTGTCGTTGTTATGGTTGTTGCAGCGGCTATCGCATTTTATTTTTTCAATCCCTATTTTGTGAAAAGCGGGGATACTGTTGCGATTTATTTTACCGGGACACTCGATAACGGTACTGTTGTGGAATCAAACCTGAACTCGACACCGTTTGTGTTCACTATTGGCAAAAATGAGATCATGCCGTACGGCCTTCCCGATACGGTGATTGGTATGCAGCAAAATGAGACCAAAACGGTAGTACTCCCTCCGGAGAAGGCCTTTGGTCTCTACCAGACCTCCCTTATCCAGGTTGTTAACCGCTCTTCCCTGCCATCGAATACAACATTTGTTGTTGGTCAGGATTACCAGATTGTGCGCAAGTACGATAATGCAATTGCACATGTGAAGATCATAAATGTCACGCCCTCCACGATTGCATGGGATGGGAATCATGACCTTGCCGGCCAGAACCTGACCCTCAAGGTGACGCTCGTGCGGATCGTAAGAGAATAATTTTTTTAAAAAAAATGGGCCCGGCCGGATTCGAACCGGCGACCTCCGCCGTGTAAGGGCGACGTCATAACCGACTAGACCACGAGCCCGGTAACTTACTAATGTCGCCCTTGGGATTAATAACATTGCTGATTTCCGGCTTCGTCCTGTCCGGAGACCGGATGGGTATGCGAGGGTTCGCCGGAAGTATGAAAAACAAGGGGTGGCGGGGCGCTCGCGCAGTCTCCCGCGGGAACCTCCGGAACCATAATGATCCTTACGAGGGATCAAACTGCAGGATCTTCCTGCCGGTCTTATCGTACATCATGAGCTGGCCATCAATGATCTTGAAGTCCTCTGACTGGCTGATGTCGGTGTAATAATACGATTCCTGACTCATGACACCAAGTGGGCTCTGGCAGGTCTTTGTGCCAATATCCGGCCTCCGGATCCAGATCGTCGGTTCAGTACCAATACGGTATTGCGCGGAATAATCGTTACAACCTCCAAAACCGGTAATATATCCATCGGCGCCGAACGTGGCAGTAACCGTGCTGCCCTCCGCAACTTTTGACCAGATGCCTTTCGTATCATCGAACCACCCGAGTCTCCAGATCGTACCATTGATTGAAGGGGCAGGAGCGCTGGTGACGAGTGGGGTCGTCATTGCAGATTGTTGTGATGCCTGTGTCGCTGCGGGAGATCCTGGAGCCTGCGAGGAAGAACTGGTACACCCGCTTAAGAGGACTGCAAGGATAACCAGTACCGTACAAAGAGAAATACAATATCTCATACGTATTCCGGAATGCTTTTATCCAGATTAATATGACGATTTTGGTATCCACTATCAGGATTGTCTCAGCTCATCACTGTCATGGGTGCAACCAGGGATTCTGTCCATTGGAATCCGGTAGTGGTTTTTTTTGGAACGGAAATAAAAAGAGAGGAAAAATACGTTACTCTTTCTTGAGCTTGATGTCGAGACCGTATTTTTCAGCATTCCGGTCAGCGATTGCCTGGATGGCAGCGATCTCGGCATCCTGCTGTTTTGGTTTGAACAGGTGGCGGAATCGCTTCTGTGTCTTGAGGTACTCGGTTACCGGTTTCCTGACAACTTTCTTAACCTTGGTTACCTTGCCGTCGACCATCTCGAAGTTCGGCCAGAGGCCGGTCTCGATGGCGAGTTTTGCGATGGCAATGGTCTGTTCGCCCTCAAATCCCCATCCTGTGCAGCAGGGTGTATGGACCTGGACATAGCATGGTCCGGGGGTGTTGATTGCCTTCTCGACTTTCTGCATGAAGTCCGCCGGATAGGCAATGGATGCAGTTGCCACATAGGGTGCACCATGTGCCGCCAGGATTGCAGGCATGTCTTTCTTGGGACGCTGGTTGCCAAATGACTTCGAACCGGCGGGGCTCGTGGTCGTACTGGCATCATAAGGCGTTGCACCTGACCGCTGGATGCCGGTGTTCATGTATGCCTCGTTGTCGTAGCAGATATACGTGAAGTCATGGCCGCGCTCGAATGCGCCGCTGATACAGATCATCCCGATATCGAACGTTGCCCCGTCACCGGCCATAATGACGATCTTCTCCTTGCGCCCCTGCTTTTTCAGCGAGGCCTCGATACCCGATGCAACTGCTGAAGCGTTCTCGAAGAGCGAGTGGATCCACGGGACTTTCCATGCAGTCTCGGGATATGGCGTCGAGAACACTTCCATGCATCCTGTTGCAGAGACGACAATAGTATTCGCACCGGCAGCCTTTGTTACGAGGCGCGCAGCGAGCGATGCCCCGCATCCCCCGCAGGCCCGGTGGCCTGAATCGAAGAGCTCGCAAGCCTTGCATTTCTCTGCCATGATTTAGAGCACCTCCTTTCTCAGGCCATAGAATTGATCGCCCTGGCCTTTCTCTGCCAGTACAACAATCTCCTTGATGTCCTTCTTTCTCACGTCCCTTCCTCCGAGACCGAGGATATAGTTCCAGACGGGAACCGTGGAACCATAGAGGGCATCCTTCACCTCAATGGCTGTTGCCCCTTTTGCACCGAGAGAGATGTTCTTGTCGAGCACGGCGATACGCTTCACGTGGGTTGCGCTCTTGATGAACTTCGTTATATCTTCCGAGGGGAACGGGCGGAAGACACGGATCCTCAGGAGCCCGACTTTCTTTCCTTCAGCCCGCATCTCATCGATCGAATCCTTGATGGTGCCGCAGATAGATCCCATCGCAACGATGACGGTCTCGGCATCCTCAAGCTTATACCCTTCCACCATCGCACTGTAGTCCCTGCCGAAGAGCGCTGCGAACTCCTTTCCTGCTTTCGCAATAACTTCCCGTGCATCCTTGAGGGCCTTGTCGTGCTCATACCGGAACTCAAGGTAGTATTCGGGTGTTGCATACATGCCGAAACTGACGGGGTCGGCTGCATCCAGCCGCTCAGGGGGATTGAACTTAGGCAGGTACTTGTCCACGTCCTCCTGCGTCAGCATATCGACCGGCTCGTAGGTATGGGAGAGGATGAATCCGTCAAAACAGACGAACGAGGGAAGGAGGACCTTCCGATCCTCGGACACGCGGTACGCGATGTAGTGGAGGTCGGTTGCTTCCTGGTTGTCCTCTGCATAGAACTGGAGCCAGCCCGCGTCGCGGAGCGAGATGGAATCCTGCATGTCATTCCAGATCGAAAGCGGGGCACCAAGGGCGCGGTTCGCGATGGACATGACGATCGGCAGGCGCATACCTGCTGCGTTGAAGCAGACCTCAAACATGAGGGCGAGCCCCTGTGAGGTGGTGGCGGAGTAGGTACGCGAACCCGCTGCACTGGCACCGACGCAGGCCGAGAGTGCGGAGAATTCGTTCTCCACGTTGATATATTCGGCATCGAGCTTGCCGTTGGCAACAAAATCCGCCAGCGCCTCGACGATATGGGTCTGGGGGGTGATCGGGTACGCGGAAACGACCTGCGGGCGGCAGAGCCGGACTGCCTCTGCGACCGCGTGTGACCCCTCGGTTATCTCCATCATCTACTTCTCCTCCTGTTTCATCGTGATCGCCTCTTTCGGGCATTCCTCGGCGCAGATCCCGCATCCCTTGCAATAGTTATAATCGGGGATGAAGGTACCTTCTGTATCCTCGTGAATGCAGCCTTCGGGACAGAGGGTCTGGCACATCCCGCATTTTGAACATTTCTCATGGTCGAAGATGGGTTTGAAGACCCTCCACGAACCGGTCTTGTTGTCCCGGGCTTTTCCCGGGCGGGCACGACAGCCAACAGCAAGCGCCATTATGCTGCCCCCTTCACGAAGTCGAATGCAGTCTTTGCTGCGGCAATATTCCTGGTTGCCAGTTCACCCTTGAACCGGTGTTTCAGCGCATTTTCCAGTGCGGCAAACTGGATCTCCCCGGTAGCTGCTGCAAACGCACCCATCAGGGTCGTGTTGGTGATTGGCAGCCCGAGTGCCTTGAGGGCAATGGAGGTTGCATCGATTGTGATCAGTTTCACGCCTTCGGGTATTTTAAAATCCGGCTTCTTCTCAGTGTTGACGATCACGATTCCGCCTGGCTTGACCCCCAGGAAGACGTTGACGTCCTTGATCAGCGTGCTGTCCTGGACAATGATGTAATCCGGTTCGTACACCTGGCTGCGTTTCCGGATCTTTTTATTATCGAACCGGACAAAGGCCTGGACCGGGGCACCGCGTCGTTCGACACCGAATGCCGGAAAAGCCTGGGCGAAGACGCCGCCTTCAAATGCGGCGACGGCAATGAGTTCGGCAGCAGTGACCGACCCCTGGCCACCCCTCCCGTGGATGCGTAACTCTCTCAAGAAAAATCACTAATAATCTTACATGATAAATCAATATAAATCTAGAGATCTGTATCGAGCCCGAGAATCTCGTGCCTGCCGGAAAAGACGTCTTTTGCAATCCGTGCACAACCACGGGAAGCGCACCATTCATCGTATACGGCCACCTTTGTGCCCAGAAGCGATTCGACTTCCTGCGCAACAACCGGTGCCAGGCTGCCGGCCAATGCCACAGGAGCGCGGGGGTTCAGGATCCGCATCGCCGCACACTCCATAGCGGCAAACATTGCAACCGTGCGCATGCGCTCGGGTTCCGGAACCGAGAAGTTCACGCCCGCATGCTGGAACGCCTCGTTTGCGGTACTGGCCCCTTCGTCGATCCTGCGGATCGCGTCAACATCAAGAGCGCCGTGAAGCGTGCCCGGTGCAAAGATACATGCATCAAATGCACCGATCAGTTTTCCCCCCGTGACGAGCAGGGTGACGGTGTTGGAGCTGATGTCGGATACGATCACGTCATCCCCGAGGTCATGACAGATTTCGTACGCGATACCGATCTTCTCGGGGCTGGTCTGGTGGGAGTAGGCCTTGAACCTCGTGTCGGTCGGGGATCCGCGGTGGAGCCCCGGGATCACAATCGCGGGGATGCCGCTTGCCGCCACCTCATCAAATACCCTCGTCCCTCCTCCGATATGCTTTCCCGCCCCCTCGCGGCTGATGAGGCCGCGGTTCTGCACCTTTCCGATGCGGGTAATTTTCGAGAAATTGTCGGCCATCGAGTAGCATACCGCGATGCCCTCGATCTTTTCGAGGGGACAAATGCGGGTGAGGTCAGCGATGCGGAAGTCCTTTGCAGCTTCCCGCGATAGTTTAAACTCGCGGGCTTCCCCGGCAAAACGCATGGCGGTCGTGCCGTGATCGATCCCTATGAACATAGCAGTAATCCTATAGCATGGATGACATATTAGGTATTGATGTTTGATGTGGTGACAGGCGGGGCCGGGTTCATCGGCTCGCATCTGGTGGACACGCTCGTTGCCCAGGGCAACGAGGTCCTCGTGATCGACTCGCTCTGTGCCGGGAAGAGGGAGACGATTGCCCGGCATATCGATGATAACAAGGTACGGTTCGTGGAAAAAGACCTGCTTGGTGATGGCTGGCAGGATAAAATAGAGGGAGCGGACCGGCTCTTTCACCTCGCGGCGGACCCGGATGTGCGGCAGAGCGCAGTCAATCCCGACCCGACCATGCAGAACAATATCATGGCCACGTACCGCGTGCTCGAGGCGATGCGCCTTCACGAAGTACCTGAGCTGGTCTTCACCTCCACCTCTACGGTCTACGGCGATGCAACCGTCATTCCAACGCCGGAGGATTATGCCCCGCTTGAACCGATTTCGGTTTACGGCGCAAGCAAGCTTGCCTGCGAAGCGCTGATCTCTGCATACTGTCATTCATTTGGGATGAAGGCATGGATATTCCGGTTCGCGAATATTATCGGGGCGAGGAGCGGCCATGGCGTTATCACCGATTTCATCCGGAAACTGGATGAGAATCCAAAGGAGCTCGAGATCCTGGGTGATGGGAAACAGACCAAGTCCTATCTTGAAATACACGAATGCATTGCCGCGATGCTCTATGCGACCGGCAAGGCCCGGGGCACGGTCAACACCTTCAATATCGGCTCCGATGACTGGATCGATGTAAAGAGCATTGCGGAGATTGTTACCGAAGAGATGCACCTGCCCGATACGAAGTTCCGGTTTACTGGTGGCGAGCGGGGCTGGGTCGGCGACGTGCCGAAGATGCAGCTCTCTATTGAAAAGATCAAGGGGCTCCGGTGGAAGCCGCAGACCGGGTCACGCGAGAGTGTCCGAATTGCGGTCCGTGACCTGCTTTCTGAACGGTGAGGATTTCCATGAAATATATTGTCGTTCTCGGGGATGGCATGGCGGACGAGCCGCTCGCACAGCTGGATGGGAAAACCCCTCTTGAATATGCAAGGACCCCGAACATGGACCGGATGGCACGGGAGGGCGCCAGCGGGATGCTCAGGACCATCCCTGACGGGTACGAGGCCGGCAGCGATATCGCAAACATGGCGGTTCTCGGTTATGCCCCTGAGAAATATTATACCGGGCGCGGCCCGCTCGAAGCCCTGAGTATGGGGGTGGACCTTGCACCGGATGATGTCGCGTACCGCTGCAACCTTGTGACCGTTGAGAATGACACGATGGTGGATTTCTCAAGCGGTCACATCTCCAGCGATGAGGGAAAGGAGCTCTTTGTCTCGCTCCAGCCTGCCGTACCCGATGTTATGGTCCAGGCCGGTGTCAGCTACCGGAACCTGCTGGTTGTCCATGGGGGTAAAGGCGCAACGTCAACGCCTCCACATGACATCGTTGGACAAGGTATCGCCCCGTACCTTCCCAAAGGCTGCGATGCCAATCTGCTCCTGCACTGCATGGAGAAGAGTCGTAATGTGTTCGATAACCACCCGGTGAACCGTGCCCGGGTTGCCGTAGGCAAACGTCCTGCCACTCAGATCTGGCCGTGGAGCGGGGGGTGCAAACCTGCGTTCCCACCGTTCGATAAGAAGTACGGGAAAAAGGGGGGAGTCATTTCGGCAGTAGATCTCCTCAACGGAATTGCCCGCTGTGCGGGAATGGAAGTCATAAAAGTTCCGGGTGCCACCGGTTATCTCGATACCGACTACGAAGCAAAGGGTAGGTATGCTCTTGAGGCGATCAAACATCTCGACTTCGTGTATCTTCATATCGAGGCCCCCGATGAGGCGGGACATCTCGGGAGCGTTGAGGAGAAAGTGAAGGCAATCGAGAAGGTCGACGAAGTCGTGGGCATGATCTTGGACGGATTCGACGGGGTGCTTGCAGTACTTCCTGATCATCCGACGCCGATCCGGGCAAAGACTCACACCCGTGATCCGGTTCCATTCGTTGTCCGGGGTAAAGGAAAAGACGGGCTGTCAGAGTTCTCTGAGAAGGCGGCCCGATCGGGAGGCCTCGGGATGAAAAACGCGGTCGGGTTCCTCGACTTCCTCTTTTCATGAGCAGTGCGGCATCAGATCCCATGCGTCATCATTGATCAGTGGGGGTAACTTTCATCACCTGCCGCACGACACTCGTTTTTTTGTTTCGTGCGCGGGGCGATATAAGTTTGTCCATTCCACAAACCACTTTTCATACAAAATTGCGGTCTTTCCGGTAACTGATAATCAATGCAGTTAATACCGATCGCGTAGAGGTGTATTGAGATGAAAAAGAACCTGCTGATGTGGGATGAGACGCTGTTCCGGGACCCCGAGGTGCTGGAGATCGATTACGTCCCCGAGCAGTTCGAGTTCCGGGACGACCAGATGCGCGAGCTTGCGTTCCAGATCAAACCCGGGCTCCGTGGCGGCAGGCCCATGAACAGTGTATGCAAGGGTCTCCCCGGCACAGGAAAGACGACAAGCATCCGGAAGCTCTTCCATGAAATCGAGGAGACGACCAAGAAACTTGTGCCGGTCTACATCAACTGCCAGATCGACAATACCAAGTTCGCCATCATCTCCCAGATCTACAAGAAACTTGTAGGTCACCTCCCCCCCTCTTCAGGTACTTCATTCAAGCAGGTTTTCGATGCGGTTGCCCGGCACCTGGTAAAAGAAGAGATCGTCCTGCTGGTCGCGCTCGATGATGCGAATTACCTCCTCTATGAGAATGAGATCAATAAAGTACTTTACACGCTGCTCCGATCGCACGAGACCTACGAGGGTACCCGCATTGGTGTGATCGTCATCATCAGCGATATGGACGTTGATCTCACCCGTGCCCTGGACGCCAGGGTTGCTTCGGTCTTCAGGCCCACCGAGATCTATTTCCCTCCGTATGGGGATGCGGAAGTGCGGGAGATCATGAAAGCCCGTGTGATGCAGGGCCTGTTCTCCGGTGTGCTCTCTGAAGAACTATTGAGCCTTGTCGTCGATCAGACCTTAAAGAGCGGGGACCTGCGGGTCGGTATCGATCTCCTCAAGCGTGCGACACTCTCCGCGGAACGGGCAGCACGGCGCAGCATCGAGCGGGACGACATCTGCGGTGCCTACGAGATCTCCCGGTACCTCCACTTGGCCTATACCGTTAAGACCCTCCATGGTGAAGAGCGGCAGATCCTCAAATCGATTGCAGAGCGGAGCCAGAAAGAGCACGAGATGAATGCCGGTGACGTGTACAAGGCGTTCAAGGAATCGATCTCAATCGGGTACACGCGGTTCTACGAGATCGTCAAGAAACTGGATGCAATGCGCCTCATCAACCTGCAGTACCGTGAGGGCAAGGGCAGGACGCGGATCATCACCCTCCGCTACGACCCGGTAAAAGTGCTGGAATACCTTTCCTGACGACGGATCGTCGGTACAATACTTGATTTGAAAAATATTATCTATTCCCAGACCCTCTGTAATAATACAGGGGTTTTCTCTAATGCTGAGTGTTAACGAACTGGCACTGGAAATTTTTGACAATCTGGCAGATCTGGCCGAGGAATTCAACTGCGCATACCATGAACTGGACAATGGCGCACGTATCGTCGATTGTGGTGTGAGCGTCCGCGGCGGGTATGCTGCCGGCAGGGCCTTCACCGAGATCTGCATGGGCGGTCTGGGGGAAGTAAACTTCCGGATGGGCGAGATCAAGGGCATCCCGATGCCTTTTATCGATGTGAACACGGACTTCCCGTCCATATCCTGCCTTGGCGCACAGAAGGCAGGCTGGACCGTGAAAGTTGGTAACTACTTCGCAATGGGAAGCGGTCCGGCACGGGCACTCTCCCTCAAGCCAAAGCACACGTTCGAAGTCATCGAATACGAGGATGACTACGATTGCGCTGTCATCTGTCTTGAGAGTGACCACCTCCCGAATGCAGAGGTCATGAACAAGATCGCCGAGGAGTGCCATATCGATGTGGCAAATGTCTGTGCAGTTGTTGCACCGACCTCCTCCATGGTCGGCTCGATCCAGGTATCAGGACGTTGTGTCGAGACTGCGATCTACAAGCTCAACGAGCTCGGGTTCGATACCAAGAAGATTATCGCCGCAATGGGAACTGCACCGGTCCCGCCGGTCCGCGGGCCCAAGCTCGCCATGGGTGTGACGAACGACGCCACTATCTACCACGGCAGGATCTCCCTGACCATGAAGGCACCCGAGATCAAGGACTACCTTGACAAGATCCCCAGCAATAAGTCCAAGGGGTACGGGAAACCGTTCAACGACATCTTCAAGGAAGCCGGCTATGATTTCTACAAGATCGACACGGCGCTCTTCTCTCCCGCAGAAGTAATCATCAACGAGCTGACCGAGGGGGCCGTTTACCATGTCGGTGCGGTTAATCCCGACGTGGTCATGAAGTCATTCGGATACCTGTAATTTTTTTAATATTTTTTATCGTTTTTTCATTTTTGGATATTTTATCTCTTTCCGATCAGAATTTCCCGTTATTTATTTCAATTAAGAAAATTGTTGCGGATTAATGCGATGGAATATCCGGTTATGCCGATAGAAAAGAGATTTTTTAAATGAAGGACTTGGGAAAAGAAAAGGAGGTTCCTCATACCTGATCTTTTACAAGCCGGATGAGGTTTTCCCTGCCTTTCCTTACTTTCTGGATGATCCCTCTCTGGTGGAGATCGTTGAGTGTTGAACTCACGGTCGATTTGGGCAAACCCAGGACTTTAACGATCTCTGACTGGAATTGTTCCCCGTTGTGTATAACAAGCAACTGGATGATCTTCTCCTCGAGCGTCTCAAGATCGGCCTTTGAAAGGGACGGAGCGGACTCTTCTGTCTCGTCGGGTTCTAGTGCATCTTCCTGTTTTTGGATAGCCCTCTTCCTCCGGTAAAAGATCATGCATGTAATGGCGAGGATGAGAAGAATTGCTCCTCCCGCGATTACTGGCAGGAATGGGAATCCAGTGCCCTTCAGGGTAATGCCTGGTTGCCCGGGCCCAAAGGAGCGCAGACCATACCACGTCAGCCCGTTGGTTGTCTGGTCGGCCGCCGGATTAACTGATGAGACTGTATACCCCTGCGGGTATTGGATGACAAGGGTGTTGCCACGGGCAAGGTACATACCCCCGACGAATGCATCCCCTACCGAGAGCCCGTCACCGGTCTTTGCAAATTTTGTCCAGACGAATGTGTAGGTTATCACGCCATATTTGCCCGTAGGGGATGTCTGGATGAGGGCATTGCCGGTAAAATCGTTCACTGCCATATCCCGGGAGGTCCCAAGAGCTGCCTGTACAACGGAGCGCTGCATCAGGTCACGGAGATCCGGAAGGTAGATGTCGTTTAAGTTGCTGGAGTAATTCTCAAAGGCCTCCATATCCTCATCGGTAAGCAGGAGTGTGCGATACTCAATCTTCCAGTGTGCAGAGCCGTCATCTGCAACAGTAATCGTATACGTGGTTGAATAATCCGGATCGGACGCTGCCTGTACGGATGGCAGGATACAGAGCAGGAAAAGTACTGCGATGAAGGCTATCCTGTACTGTGGCGGACTATTCATGGTTCACCTTGTTGTTGATCAGTATCATAACTGGTACAAAAAAAATGTAACCGGGTCATGGGTCTGCCGGTATTCCTTTAACAAACGGGTGGCGGGATTACCTGCCTGAGTTTTTTGTGTTCCCGTTGTTGTTCCCATTATTGCTTCTGTTGTTCATTGACCCGGTGTCCCGGTCGATGTTGGTATTCTGGGTGTTGCCCCACTTGGCAGGGTCCATGACATTGTTATTCCTGTTCTCCTGGTTTGCGTTGTTATTGGTATTCTGATTGTCACTGTCATTGCCATTCTGGGTATTACCGGTATTGCGCATCGTGTTATTCGGTAGCTGGCGCGGGTCCTGGACCGACTGGTTCATCCCGTGAATGTTCTGTTCCCCATTCATAGTGCTGTTGCCAGTAAATTTATTCATGTCCCGTGACTGGTTCCACTCCCTCGGTACCGTCATGTTACCTTCGTATCCTGTCCCGGGGCCGGATCCCTCCCCGGTCTGGTTTTTGGGAGAAATGAACGAACGTTTCTGATTTGTCTGCTGCTGGATCATCCGGGCGTTCTCTATTCTCTTTTCAAACTTCTGTTCCAGTTCAATGCTGTTCCCGTATGCACGTTCAATTCCCGTGTTGTTCGGGTGAGACTGCAGGAGATCTTCGAGCACGTTCTGGTGTTTCATGATCATCTCCCGGGCATGCAGCAGGCCGGTATCGTTTATGGCAGGCATATGTTCGGTACCGTTGATCGATAGCGGTTCAAGTGCTTCATCAGTCTGGTTGATTTTCATCCAGTATTGCTCCAGAGCGATGGCGGCTGTATCGGTTTTATTGTCAATGAGTGCCTGCTTCAATTCGGTAAGTCTCATGTTTGCATGATTGATCTGCTTTTCCAGTCTCTCGCTCTGGTTGAATGTGAACGACTCGTCAATGTTTTCAAATGCGATCTTGAGACCATACAAAGAGTTCCCGGGTCCGATTTGCCCGTTATATGGTGTTGTGGAATCTGTCTGTCCAGCAGGTGTACCCGCCGGTGCCGCAGTGGCGAATCCGGCACAGCCTGTCATGGCAAGCATAATCAGACAGAAAATAAATCCAAATCTTGTTTTCATCATCAGTCCTCCCTATCATATTTTCCTGGTCGGCGTTGTCTGCCGCACACCAATGTTGAAAACCCATTGCATTAAATCTCGCGAGCGTTCATGAGGATTCTGTCAGTCCATGATGGTATCATTTCCCGCAGGACCGTTCCTGGCGGTTCAGATTTCTAATCCGGGCATAATTTGAACATTTGCAAATCCGAGAATTTCTCTGTGGAATTGAAGCGTGGCAGGAAGCCTGGAAGGAGAAAGGCGCATAAACAGAGGAATGTATCAAGGGAATACCAAAACCGGCATGATCACCGGATTGAAAAAAGAGATGATCAGATAAGGGCTGCAGTGATGCCGATGACACCGGACTGAATGATCCAGGCCACGGCAATGATCACACCGGCCATCTCAAGCGCAACGGCAACGTTTCCTTTCTTGAGTTCCTCGAATTCCTCAACACCCTTGGTCAGCTTGTCAAGGATGTTCAGTGCAAGGTAAATCGCACCGACTGCAAGGACAATGCCGGCGAGAAGCTGGAAGAATGCGAGACCGATTGTGATCATCCCCTCGGTTGAAAAGAGCCCGGCCGCGAGTGCCTTACTGATTCCCGCTGAAAGGCCGCTGACACCGGATTCGACGACAAGAGCGATGGCAACAAAGACCGCTGCAACGATGATACCTACGGCTGCATTTCCCTTTGCAAGTTCTTTCTCCTCATCAATGTCCTTGGTGATCTTGCCGAGTACAGCGAAACCGATATACAAGGCTACGACGGCAAAAATAATAGCGACGATCAGCTGGACAATTCCTATTGCTGCGTTTTCAAGAATCATGGATAATCCTCATTTTTTCTATTTTGTTGGATATTGTGGCGTATATACATTTCTTTCCCGTATCCGTATCATAAAAAGAATGATCCGAGGATTGGGATGATAAAAAGATATCAGATAATCATTCGGTTTTTTTCATCGACAAGATATAAGGAATCACAACAAGGACCAGTACGAGGATACCCATGAATTGCAGGAAGAACCAGAGAAGCTCTTCCCGCCCGGAATCGTAGAACCGGACATTAAATGATGCGGTCTTGTTCCATTGAACCGTTGTCGTATTGTCTGTATGCCGTGTTACGTTTGCTCCCTGGCTGATGCCCGCAAGGAGCAGGTTTTGCACATTGAACTCCTGCGGAATGGTCACGTTCACGTGATAGGGCCGGGTAAATACCCCCTGGAGGTTGTTATCGCGGAGCGGTGCGAGATAGGAGATCGTATAATTCCCCTTCGCAAACTCAATCCTCGATGGGGCCCCCCACGGGCGGCTCCAGTTAAACTGGCACGGGGAACAGTTCCCGGAAAGCTGGACCTCTGATACCTGGACCGGGACATTCTCCCCCATGAACCCGATATCGGCAAACTCGTAACGGGAAACGTCCGTTACTTCAATTGCCACACGGTATGCCGTACCGTTAGGCAGGACTACGTAGTCTGCCGAGAGCGCCGTTGCTGCGGGAATGGCGGCAAGGACGATTACAAGTGCAGCGCAGAGAGCAGCGAGGGCAGGTCCGCGTTGATCTCTGTCGGGGGTTCGCATTGTTTGATCACCGTTTCAGGGTCTTTCAGGAGATGGCCGGTGACAACGCAGACAATCCGCTCGTCCCGGTCGATCATACCATTCTCTGCCAGTTTGCGGATACCGGCGACAGAGGCTGCGGATGCCGGTTCAACACCTATGCCCTCTTTCCGTGCAAGGTCGCGCTGCATCCGGAGGATCTCATCATCTGTCACTGATTCCGCAAGTCCGCCGGTCTTACGGATTGCGGTCAGGGCCTTTTCGGCATTGACCGGTGCACCGATCCGTATTGCTGTTGCAATGGTCTCGGGCTGCTGTTCCGGCACTACTTCAGGCAGGTTCTCGCGGATCGCACGGACCACGGGACTCGATCCCTGGGCCTGGATCCCGGTCATCATCGGGAGCCGGTCGATGAACCCCATATCCTGTAGTTCCAGCAATCCCTTGTAGACTGCAGAGATATTGCCGGCGTTACCTACGGGTAACACAAACCTGTCTGGCACATATCCCAACTGGTCAACTGCTTCAAATCCGATTGTCTTCTGTCCCTCAAGCCGGTAGGGGTTGATCGAATTGAGCAGGTACAACCCATGGGAGAGACAGAGATCGTGGACCATCTCGAGCGCACGGTCGAAGTTGCCCCGTATGGAGATTACCTTTGCACCGTGCATCAGCGCCTGGGCTATCTTGCCGACGGCCACCTTGCCGGCAGGGAGGAGGACAACCGCGGGGATACCGGCCTTTGCAGCATAGACTGCAAGGCTGGCAGATGTATTCCCGGTGCTTGCGCATGCAACGCTCTTCTTTCCGAGTTGGAGCGCCATCGAAACGCCCACGGTCATGCCCCGGTCCTTGAACGAGCCGGAGGGATTCATCCCCTCGTGTTTTGCATAGAGGTGGGGAATGCCCATCTCCTCGCCGAGTTTTTTCAGGTGATAGAGAGGAGTGCCTCCTTCCTGCAGGGTGATGGGATCTCCATGCACCGGCAGCAGTTCCTTGTACCTCCAGACTGATATGGGCCGCTTGTCCCATGTTGCCCGGGTGACGTTAATCTCATCGAGCGGGTATTTGACGGCAAGGAGGTGGCCGCATTTTTTACAATTATACAGGATCTCGTCAGCGGGATAGGTGGCTCCACAGTTGACGCATGCGAGATGGTACATGGATTTGTATTGGTTTTCTGATCACATATAGGCGTGCGGTTTTAAGGAAGACGGAAACACTACCCGGTATCAGTATTTTCTACCGGATAATGCATGGTAAAGGTCTTCCCGTTTATCTTTTGTAACCGGAAAGGTTGAACGTACTTTTCTGACAACATCCAGGTCAAGATCACAGAAGAGCAGTTGCTCTGCCTCGTTTGCCCTGCAGATGACCGTACCAGAGGGATCGACTGTCATCGAGCCCCCGGTGTACGTGTCGACCGGCGTCACGCCTGAGGTATTGATGCCAACAACGTACATCTGGTTCTCGCAGGCCCGTGCAGTGACAAAGAGTTCCCAGTGCTTCATGCGTCGAGCAGGCCATGCCGCGGGAACAAAAACTACCTGTACACCTTTTTCCGCGTAGAGCCGGAACAGTTCCGGAAATCTCAGGTCATAACATATTGCAATACCGCATGTCAGCGGGCCCAGCGCGAATATTCCAAGTTCTGAACCCGGAGAAAAACCATCGTGTTCGCCGCCGGGACTGAAAAGATGAACTTTGGCATATTTTGCAAGGACCCTGCCGTCCCCTCCGATGGCAATCGCAGTATTTTTTGGCAGAGGATCGTTTTTCTCCCGGAATGAACCAAGAATACCGATGTGGTTCTCTTTTGCCAGTTCCCGGAGAATTGATACAACGGTCCCATCACAATCCTCGGCAGGGCTGCCTGAATGGGGGTCCCAGCCGGTCGCGAACTGTTCAGGAAAAGAGACGAGTGCAGCTCCGGATGCGGCAGCATGACTCACAAAAATACCGGCCTTTTTCAGGGTCTTGTCCGGATCATCCCAGACGCTTGCGATCTGGGCACTGCATATCCGGACAATCTGCGGGTCTTCCATACGGGTCCTCGATCAGATGGGAGGAGGGCTTCGCGGTGTTTTGTAGACAATGAGGATAGCACTCATCACGATAAGCACGGCCGTGGTCAGGAGGAGGAATGGGGCTAACGTGACCGTAATGCCCATGAGCAGTGCTGCAATGATGGTGCCGGCGGCTGTAATACTGCTGCCGATGAGCACCAGACCCACCGATGTAAGATCCCAGTCCATTCTGTTTATCCTCCGCTTGTCAGGAAACGCCAGGTTAACATTATCGATGCTGACCTGCACAGCAATTGCAATGAGCAGCAAGCGCATATGCGGCCGATCTCCGGAATTCTCTCTGGCCAATCCGTTTCATGATATGATCTGAATTCCGTATGATATAATATGTGATAGTGTGGTGCGGAATGTAAAACCGATTAGTGGTTTGAAATTCGAAGTTCGAAGAAGTCCCTCAGGACTTCGAGAAAGAGAAGGGAGGCATCAGCCGACCTTCGAAGAATCCTGACGGATTCTTCTCGTCCTCGCGGTCAGATGACCACTCGGATTTCGAAGAACTCTGACGAGTTCTTCTCTTCCTCATGGTCCCCGTGATTTGAAATCTCGGGGAGGTGAAGGAACGCGAAAGCGTCCCCTCACCTTTTTGATAAACCATTCGGATAAAAAAATCAGTATTCGTATAACACGGACTCATCGATCCGGGTGTACGTGAATACTTCGTTGTTTTTGAAATGGATGCCAATCTCCCGGGCTGCACTTTCCGGTGAATCGGAGGCATGGATCACATTCCTTCCGATGTCAATGCCAAAGTCGCCCCGGATCGTCCCGGGTGCTGCTTCCTGGGGATTTGTAGACCCGATTACCCTGCGGACAATCGCGACCACGTTCCTGCCTTCCCAGACCATGAGGAAGCACGGTCCCCCCATGATATACTGCTTCAACGATGGGAAGAACGGTTTTGAAAGGTGTTCCTTGTACTGTTCTGTCACCCGCGGTTCGGGTAATGTTTCAAACCGTGCTGCAACGAGCTTGAGCCCTTTTGCCTCAAGACGGGTGACAACCTCGCCAACAAGACCGCGCTGGACCCCGTCGGGCTTGACCATAACAAAGGTACGGTCCATGGCAGGTTCACTCCTTCTTGCTCGCGGCTTTCCTGCCGGCGTTTGTCCACTCGACACGGCGCGGTACACGGCCGAGCTTGTGGTTGTTCTCGCACTTTGCGCTGCAGAAGAAGAAGATGGACCCATCCTTCTTCACGAACATCTTGCCGGTGCCGGGCTCAAGCTGGTGGCCGCAGAAACTGCAGACATGCTGTTCTACCATTGCTTACCGCCTCGACATTTTCTTCGCTTCACGCTCGGTTTCGAGGAGCATGATGACATCCCCTTCACGGATCGGTCCCACGGTGTTTCGGGTGATAATCCGTCCCTTGTTGCTGCCGTCGAGGATGCGGCACTTTACCTGCATTGCCTCACCGTGCATGCCGGTTGAACCGACAACCTCGATCACTTCGGCTGGCGTTGCATCGTCTGCCATGCTGGACTCCTCACGCCTTCAGCGCGGTAAGCTGCTTGGCAAGGTCATCGATCGTCTCTTTTGCCTTGCCGGGCTTGACAATTGCTGCCGCGGCAGAGCCTACGTCGAGGCCGCTTGCGGCGCCGATGTCATTTTGCTTGTTGATGAAGATGTAAGGGACTTTCTTCTCTTCACAGAGAGGGGCAAGGTGCATTACGATCTCTTCGGGCTCAACGTCCGCACCAATCAGCACAAGCGCTGCAATGCTGCGCTCGATGGCTTTGGTTGCTTCGTTGGATCCCTTCTTTATCTTACCCGTATCTCTTGCAACTTCAAGGGCTTCGAGCGCCTTGTTCTGGAGCTCCTCTGGAGCCTCTGTCTTAACGTAACCTTTTGCCATAACTCACCTCATTCAGGAGAATATGCTCCTTCATTACTCATCAGTAAATAATGATGTAGCCATATCAGTTCGACAGGAACGGAAATAAAGGTTTGTGCCACGGCGTGATCGTAGCATGACGGTCTCCATGTAAATAGGTACAAACGGAGACCAAATCAGCCCGACAGACGGTAAATATACGTGGTATCTGCTGAATATACCTTCGTGAGTCCGGTAACCGGGAGGGTGACATTGTAACGCTCGTGCTCCGCGTTTCCGACATACAGGAGGGTGGCGTTATATTTTTTCATGAGCGGGATGGTCAGGTCCGGCGTCTCATAAATATCCCGGATGTCTGTTTTTCTTGCAGTAAACCAGCCGGTTTCATCCCCTCTCCACATGAATTCATGGAACGGCTGGCCGATGATTGCCGGAATGCCGGTGAATGACGAGACCCGGGAATAATAGGAATAGTCCCCGTTCTCTGCTTCAACAAGAATCTCGTTGGATGAGAGTGTTCTGAGGTACGCAACACCCCCTGCATCCCCCGGGTTGTTAGTGGAGAGATAGGCAAGTCCGTCAAGTGTCCCGGTGCCGTATCCCGAGTTATACTGGACTGAAAAAGGTGCAGCGAAAAGCAGACAAACGACAATCACCGTGATGACCGCTGATTTACGGGCAGAAATGACAGGTACCCGATTCCATGCCAGGAGCCACTGTCCGCTCTTCACAAATGCGGCAGTACCAAGCATGAGCCATGCGGGCAGATAACACTTGAAGACCGTGTTCATCCGGAAATAGGTCTCTCCCATATTGTCTTTCATGTAGAAGAGTTCGCAGACGACGAGGATTACGAGACCACAAACTGCAAGGATATCTGTAAAATCCTGGCCTTTTTTTACCGTGAAATAGACAAGCGGGATGATCGCGATTGCTGCAGCGATGTACCCTGCAACGGCAAATGGCAGGGCTGCAAGCAGGAGCCATGGTTTCTTACGGATCTCCGGAACCAGCAGGGCAAAGAAGATGGCAATAAAGATCCCGTTGACCATGAGGAACTCGATGGGATCTGAAGGGGTCTGCACAAAGGCGATGGCACCGGTATTGGTCTGGAGCTGAAGGTAAAACGGCAGGTAGCAGAGGACCGACAGTGGAGGGATAGCGAGCAGGAATGCCCATGTGGATCGGTCAATGTCCGTGCGGTTCCGCCAGAGAATGAGGAAACCGATAACGAGAACAATGGGAGCATAGATGAGCACATCCCACGTGTTGAAGAGTGGCATCGAACCGAGACTGACCGCGACAAGGGCCATCACAACACATTTTGCACGGTGGTTGAGAGTCTCCCAGTGTTTGTAAACAAAGAGAAGGAGGAAGACGAGGAAGAGTTGGTTAAAGATCGAGACCACGTGGGCATGGACATCGCCCCAGACAAAAGAGAAGAGCGGGTATTCATTGATTGTGTTGGTGATTGTCCGCGTACCAAGCCATGACAGGGATGTATCATAGGCCGGGTTTACGGCGGTCCCTGTGATGAGCTGAAAGATAAGTGCCGGATTAGGCAGGATCAGGATGATGAGGGGAAGCCAGCGGAAGCGGTCGAGAAGAAGCGTTCCGATCGCATACAGACTGACTGCCGATAGGGCAAAGATGGTGGGCAGAGAGAGATTGAAGGCAATCGTTGACGGGACTCCACTGACAATGGCAATGCACCCCAGCATCCAGTACCCGAGATAGTAATAGACATTCAGGGAACCCCCGGCAAACCATGGGTCGAGCGGAGGTACAACCGGGTTCAAGATAACGGAAGCAAGGAACGCGTGGTCCATGAATTTTTCCGCATATGAGATAGTCGGGTTGACAAACCGGACATCCAGCATGAGGAAGAAACAGATGAGGAAAAGTGCCTCCCAGTGCCATTCCGCTTTCAGATCATCGATTCGGTATGCCCGGCGATACATGTGCCATGCGACAAGACCGAGAAATGGAATGAGTGCTGCCTGGACCGGGATCTGTACGAGGCCGCAGTACCAGGATACAAGAGTAAATAGAAGCAATGAAGCAGGGAATGAGACCGGAAATGCAAAAGTACCGAAGGTCTTTTTCAGAGATGGATATACTGAAAGCTGCAGCAGGGTGAGGATGACGATCCAGCTGAGCACGGCGAAAACCTGCTGTTCAGGAGTTATCAGGTTTCTTCCCTCCCCCTATTTTCGAATTCAATGCCTCTTTGATGCTCGGCATCACCCAGTCGCCGAAATAGTAGATCGATATTATGCCCCCGGCAACAGTGACCAGGTTCTTGATCAGGTGATCGATAATTGCTATCAGGAGTGCAACCCCGGGATCGACCTTGGCAAGCCCGAATGTCACAGTCAGGGCAGCTTCATATGTACCGATTCCTCCGGGTGTCAGGGGAACCGCTTTCACAAGGTTGCCGATTACGACCGCCAGTACGACAACGGCAAAGGAGATCTGCTGCTCAAACATCAGCACCACCGCAAAGCAGACAAGGATGTCCAGCAGCCAGATCACCACCGAGGATGCCCCCAGCACGACAATGGACCGAAGGGAGAGTGAAGCCCGTTTAATCTCATGGAGCATGTTGAGGATAATGACGATGTACTTGTTTTCTGATGAGAACTTCCCGATGAAAAGCAGGAAGACAAAGAACAGCACCCCTGCTGCGAGTGGTATTATGATGAGGGTGGTAAACCATGCCGGCACACCGAGGACAAAGAAGATTGCAATCGCTCCGAGAAGAGCGACCGTGAAAATGTCGAAGATACGCTCGACAACAATTGAAGAAACGCCCTCTGAATACGTAGTGTTGTACTCGTGTTTTAAGATGAAAGCCCGGACAAAATCACCCAGCCGGGCAGGGACGATGATGTTGACCGTCTGGCTGACAAAGATACATGCCGTCGAGACCGTCACGCTGACGGAATAGTTCAGGCTCTTGAGGATCGAGTGGTATCTCCACCCACGGAGTACCCAGGCCATAAGGCAGATGACAATCGCAGGAAGGATGTATGCCGGTAAGATATGTTGCAGTGCAAGCAGGAGATCGTCCCAGACACTGTAGAGCATATATCCCATGATACCGACAGCGATGAGCGTTGGGACAACGATTGCACTAATTTTTCGATACATGGATCTGCCACCACAACCGGAGGATTGCTTCGCCCATAGTAAAGACATCCTTTACTCTGACCGTTGTCCCTTTTCCTGCACGCCAGCGTACTGCAAATTCTTTTACCCGACAACCGTCCTTCTGGGCATGGACAAGGATCTCGGTATCCCAGAACCAGTGTTTGTCCCGTATCAAAGGCAGGATTGACAGGATGCGCTCCCTGCGAAATGCCTTGAATCCGCACTGGTGATCAAAGACCCTGCTGGAAAGGAACAACCGCACGAGGAAATTGTATGTCCGGCTCGCAATTTCACGGCCCCCGGTGCGGACAATGTTGCTGTCGGGAAGGAGCCGGGAGCCCGTGGAGATATCATACCCATCGCGGATCGCCCCGATCAGTAATGGGAGGTGCTGCATATCCGTTGCAAGATCAACGTCAAAGTAACAGACAATTGATCCTTGTGCTTCGCGGATCGCCCGGTTCAGTGCCTGTCCCCTCCCCTGCCGTGCATCACTGTGAAGGAGACGTACGCGAGGCTCACCCTTTCGATAGGCATCGACAAATTCAGCACTACCGTCGGTACTCCCATCTTCTGCAACAAGGATCTCAAATGCAGGGGTAATCCGGGACAGAGTTTCTACAGACACAGGGAGCGTAGTCTCCAGGGATGGACGATCGTTGTACACCGGAATGATTGCGGTGACTTCAGGACCTGTCATGCGTCTCCTGCTTCCTGATGCAGTCTGCCACTTCATATCCTGCCCTGATAGAGCCCTCCATGCTACGCTCGGGATAATTTGTCCGCGAGAACATTCCTGCCATGTAGAGGCCGGCTTGTTCGTAACCGGGAATGAGATTGCGGTATCCCGTGGTATATACCGGCCCCGCCCAGGGGTCTACTGCCATCCTGTGCCAGTGGATCTCGCGCTCGGATACAGAGAACTTCCTGCAAAAATCTGTGATCATCCGTTCGTCAAGTTGTGCCGGAACCGTACCGGAAAAATAGGATGCGAGGTAGACGATATGCTCCCCGTATCGTTCCTGCGGGATGAAGTTCGTATGGGAGACGACAGCGCCGTATGGTGCAGAGTCTTTCATGTTCAGCCAGTAAATCCCGTCCGTCACCTGGCGGTCCATCGCGAGGGTCAGGCAGGCTGCCCCCTGGTAGGGGATATGCGGGAGAGCAGGTCCCCCGATACGTTCCAGTTCGTGGGGCGGGATTGTTGAGATCACGGCATCAAACCGTTCCCCGTTGAGCGTCCATGCCTTTCCGTCCCGTGAAAGGGATGATGACGTGCTCTGCTTCTCAATCTTTCCGCCTTTTTCTGTCACGGCAGACTCAAGTGCCCCGATGATCTGGTGAAATCCCCCCTTCAGGTATCCCAGCCTCTCTCCGGATATGCCCCGGTTTGATCGGATGGCGATACGGCTGATCAGCCATGCCGCAGAGACTTCATTTCTCCGGTCTCCGAATTTACTTTTCAGGAGTGGTTCAAAGAACGATGAATAGATATTGGTCCCGAGGTTTTCGATGATATACTGGTCTGCGGGGATATCATCAAGTTCAGTGAGTTTGGTCTTCTTTGCGTTCAGGGTAAGCCATGCCAGTTTTGCCTTATCAACGAGAGTGAGTTCCGGGTAGGCAAGGATCTCCAACGGTGTATTTAATGGAAAGATGCGGTTCCTGGCAAAATATCCTGTTGTCCCATTCATCCATTCCAGTTTTCCAAAAAGACCGGTCTCTTTCAGAAGCGAAAACAGGGTCGTGTCAGTGGAGAAACAATGGTGGTAATATCGTTCAATCCAGTAATCGTTCATATTGTAGGACGAGAGACAACCGCCGAGATAAGGCAGTTTTTCGAAGAGTTCGACCTCGTGTTCCCCCGCAAGTGCGTTGGCCGCGACAAGTCCGGTCAATCCTCCCCCGATAATTCCTATCTTCATGGCTGGTGATCTATAGTACTTTTGGGGGCGAAATGAAAAAGGCTCCGGAAAAAACGCCGGAATTCCGGCCGTTACCTCGATAATCTTATAAGAAGGTTTTTGAACTGCTGAAATAAAGGTTCATATCAGCAAAAGGACTTAAAAGAATTAAAAGAAAATAAGTATCTGTTAGCCCATTGGATGGTGTCACCGAATGCGGGTATTTTTCATAGGATTTGGCCAGGCGGGCGGCAAAATTGTTGATATGTTCATCGAGCAGGATAAGAAGCTCGGGACGAACAGCTTCAGAGGCATTGCCGTCAATACCGCGCGAACGGACCTGATGGGATTGAAAAACATCGAGATGAAGGACAGGATTCTCATCGGCCAGACGATGGTCAAGGGTCACGGTGTAGGCACCGACAACGTGACCGGAGCCCGTGTAACTGCTGATGAGATTGACAGCATCATCAGTGCGATTGACATGCGTGGTACCCATGACGTGGATGCATTTGTCATCGTTGCAGGACTTGGTGGCGGTACCGGTTCCGGGGGATCACCTGTTCTTGCCCGGCATCTCAAACGGATTTACCGTGAACCGGTATACGCCCTTGGTATTATCCCCGCCCCCGAAGAAGGACGGCTCTATTCCTACAATGCTGCCCGGAGCCTGACCACCCTTGTGAATGAAGCCGATAACACGTTTATCTTTGATAACAGTGCATGGAAGAACGAGGGTGAAAGTGTCAAATCTGCATTCACGCGCCTGAATAATGAGGTTGTCAGACGTTTCTCGGTCCTTTTCCGTGCCGGTGAAGTGAACCGGAGTATGGGAGTTGGGGAGATGGTCGTCGATTCCAGTGAGATCATCAATACGCTCCGCGGAGGAGGTATCACCTCTGTCGGCTATGCGGTCAGTGAAGTGATGAGCAAGCAAACAAAAGATAAGCGAGGGCTTTTTGGAGATTTAAAGGATAAATTCGGGGGTAAGAAAGATGCAAACGTCGAGGTCCTGATGGGTGAGGACCGGTCAGCCAAGATCGTTGCACTCGTGCGCCGGGCAATGCTCGGACGGTTGACCCTGCCCTGCGATTACTCAACGGCGGAACGTGCCCTGGTCCTCCTTGCCGGGCCTCCAAATGAGATGGATCGCAAGGGAATTGACAAGGCAAAAAGCTGGGTGGAAGAGAACATTGCCGGCGTTGAAGTACGGGGTGGGGATTACCCGGTCAACAGCGAGTACGTGGCTGCGGTTGTGATGCTGGCGACCGTGGGCAATGCACCGAGAATCAAGGAACTCCTTGATATCGCCAAAGAAACAAAAGAAGATGTTATAAAGTCTAAAGAGAAAAAATCGAGTATGTTTGAAGAAGGGATTGATCCTTTGTTCGAGTGAGGTTGATGATGAAAGGATTACCAAAACTGATTGCTCTTGCAGTTATTGCTACACTATTGTGCATTCCCGCGGTATCAGCATTTACTGTGGAAGGGATGACGATTAACCCTTCCGGGTCCCTGACACCCGGCACTGCTGTTACGGTCTCATATAAAATCGGATTTTCTGCATCTTCAGATCTAACGTTTCCTGAGGGAAGCGAATTGGTAATGACAACGGATTTGACAAACCCGAAATGGTCATATACCATTATCCTCGATGATGTTGAAAATGCCAGGGAACCTGTCAACGGGAAAACACTCGACCTGAGCGGTTTTGAGTTGTCATACCAATCGAGCGTAGAGGAAATTATCAAGGTTACTCTGGAAGGTAATGCCCCCACTGTCGATACGACTACCGAAAAGATTGTGCTCAGTGTAAAGGAGATCGATTCCAATGGAAATACTGTTTCCAGTTCCGCGGTTGAAAAAAAGGCATTGGTAATCAATACTGGCGATGTGACGAAGATCGTATCGGAAAAAAACACCAATCTCCAGTCTCTCCAGTCTCATATCGATGAAAAAAGTGCCATGGGTATCGATACTTCGGCCGCAGAGTCTTACTATAATGATGCCCAGTCGAAAGTATCAACTGCCACATCCCGTCCTGCAAACCAATATACCGATGCCTTGACCGATCTTACCGCTGCACAGACCGCTATCGACGCCGGTGAAGTTGCACTTGAACTTGCATGGGCCGAGAATGAAGTTGCCAATGCACGGATCCCGATCAGCAATACTGATGCAATCATTGCATGGTTTAAGGGTAACCAGAGTACCGCAAACGATGCACAGCTGTCAGCTATTGTCGCCAAAAGAGAAGTAGCCGTGAATTATATCTCAAATGCAGATGATGCGATCACCAGCGGGAACTATGAGCAGGCCCGGACAAAGGCGGCTGAAGCATTCTCCAAAGGCAATGAATCGTATACCGAAGCACTGGCACGCCAGAAACAACTGATGTCCGGATGGCAACTCCCCGGCCTGCCCTCTCTCCCCAAACTTCCCGGCGGGATATTCCTTATTATTGGAGTTATTGTAGTCGTGCTCGTTGTTGTAGGGGTAATCATTTACCGCAAACGTTCACGCTGGGACGAACTCGGTTAATCTCATCAATCTGATACGCATTCTTTTTTACTTGAAAATTTGTCAAGGGCTCTTCATATTATTTATTGAAAACAGGGTATGCATATCGGAAATCCAATAAGGATTGATAAATTACCACTATAACGGTATAATCCTATGAAAAAGGATCAAGGTTAATTGTTCCTGTTGTCTTTTTCACTTTTTTCACCGAGTGATAATTCACAATTATAGATGATTTCCGGTCTAACTTGGGGTAAAAACATCGATATTAATGCTGCCCATTTTGCCATCACGGTGGAGATAGTAATCGGGTAACCGTTTATCGTTGTCATAGTATGAGAACCAGTATGACAGCTTGAATGTTTTCTTATCATATCCTTCGATTGAAGGCAGGCTCTCTGTATCATGGAGGATAATGACCCCCGGGTTATTTTCAGTTAGTTTATTTTCCTCCGGTACTGTACTGAACAGCGTAATCTTATCCCATCGATCCCCCCGGAAATACCATGGGAGTGGCCAGTAATCCTTGGATGCAATTATGACCTTATCGGAGGTTTCCATGAGCTGCATCACTTCACGCATATCTTCCGAATTCTGGACCTGGACGATGGGCTCATTGATATCTGCCGGAATGAATGCAACATGCCACGTTATGACAATAAGGAAAATGCATCCAACGAGGGCCAGAGCTATCTTTTGCCAGTTGAGTTTATACACCGCGACAAAGCACATCGGCAGCAGCTGAGGGATGATGAGCCAGGGAACTTTTTCACCGACATAGGCATAGACTGCCATGGTGAGAAGCATCCAGTATAAGCAGAACCGGAAAAACTCTTCAGATCTGACATTCGTGTGTTGTGATCTGTTCAACTGGTTCATGCTCACCGCAGCAAGATCTCCCGTTGAGAGCCGGAACTGCCGGAAGGTGATCCAGTTTCTGGTGCGCCGGTAGAATAGTGAAAAACCGGAACCAGAAAACAGGATCTGGATCATCCCGACTATTGCGAGGATAAATATGGGCAGTTCATAGAGAAGATCGAGAGGGAGGTAAAAAAACCATGGACCCCCAAGGCGCTGCATGTTGTGCATCTCCGTCCAGTGATCAACGGCCTGGTACCACCCGGTTGTTGTATAATCGAAATGAACCCCGTCTGCTCCAATGCTGAAGTTTTCTCCAACAATTGTCTCAGGATGCCCCCAGAATCCCGTGTACAGAGTACAGCAGAGAGCGATGACCAGAAGGGCGAACACGATGAGGTCACGTTTCCACCGGGGTGGCAGGGAATAGCGTCCCCGCCATATGCTGATCAGGAAATATGAACCAATGATCAGCAGGAGGACCGGCATCTCCTCCTTACAGCAGAGTGCTCCTGCTGTTGCAATGGCTGCTATGAAGGCAAACCGGAACTGGCCCCGTTCAAAATAATAAAAGAGGGCTACAACCAGCAGGAATGTGAAGAAGAGCATGAAAATATCATGCCGGAGGAACCGGGAGAAGTATACCATGTCGGGAGACAGGGCGATAAACAGGCTTACGATCAGAGTCTGGGTACTGTCGATATATCCGAGACGGTAAATGCAGTAGACCAGTGGGATCAGCAGAAATCCGAACAATGCAGGTAGCAGCCGTGCAACAAGATCAGAAGCGCCGAGTGCGGAGAACATCCCTGCGGTGACGAAATAGAGGAATGGCCCGTGATAACTTGGGTCATATATCCAGGTATTTTTCGTCAGTAACTGGTATGAGAACCAGGAATGGATTGCCTCATCGTGGTGGAGCAGCTTGATATCGAGCTGCCAGAACCGCAGGATAAATGCAATAATGAGGATTAACAGAAAAACTCGTTCGAAAGTAAAAAAATGCCGGATTTTATTATAAGAAAAAAGAGCGGCCTGCTGCACGCCGCACCTTCAACTCTCTAAAACAATTTCAATGCCGATATCTTTTGGCACCTGAATGCGCATCAGCTGGCGAAGTGCACGCTCGTCTGCGTCGATATCGATAAGGCGCTTGTGAACCCGCAGCTGCCAGCGATCCCACGTTGCAGTCCCTTCTCCATCGGGACTCTTGCGGATTGGCACGACCAGCCGTTTGGTCGGGAGCGGTATCGGACCGGCCAGATTTACACCTGTGCGCTCTGCGATCTCTCTTATCCTGTCACAGACCATCTCTACTTTCTGGAAGTCGGTTCCTGTCAGGCGAATTCTGGCTTTCTGCATGGTACCACCAAAAAATTATAGCATCTGTTTTGGCTGAACGGCGATACACATACCGGCGGCGATCGTTGAACCCATATCACGGACGGCAAACCTGCCGAGCTGCGGGAGTTCCTTGACATTTTCAATAACCATCGGTTTTGTCGGCTTGATGACAACGATGGCTGCATCTCCTGACTTGAGGAATGTTGGGTTCTCTTCCTTGGTCTGGCCGGTGCGGGGATCGAGTTTCTTCTTGAGCTCGAGGAATGTGCACGCAGTCTGGGTGGTGTGGCAGTGGAAGACCGGGGTGTATCCGACGGTCAATGCACTCGGGTGCTGGAGCACGACGATCTGTGCAGTAAACTCATCTGCAACAGTTGGCGGTGCTTCTGCCGGGCCCATAACATCGCCACGGCGGATATCGCCTTTTCCGATACCACGGACGTTGAAACCAACGTTGTCACCGGGGACGGCCTCGGGGATTTCCTCGTGGTGCATCTCAATGGACTTGATTTCCCCAGCCTTGTTGGCGGGCATGAATGAGACTTTCATTCCCTTCTTTACGATACCGGTTTCTACACGGCCGACCGGCACAGTGCCAATACCGCTGATGCTGTACACATCCTGAATGGGCAGGCGCATGGGCTTGTAGGTTGGTTTTGCCGGCTCTTTGAAGGTGTCGAGTGCCGAGATAAGGGGCAGACCCTTGTACCATGGTGTCTCGGGGCTGTTGACCTTGATGTTGACCCCAGCCAGGGAGCTGATTGGGATAAAGGGAGTCTCTTCGGGCTTGTAGCCGACCATCTTGATGAGGTCAGAGAGGTCCTTCTTGACTTCGTTGAACCGCTTCTCATCGTACTTGACTGCATCCATCTTGTTGATGGCGATGATGATCTGGGTGATACCAAGGGTCCTTGCAAGGAAGACGTGCTCCTTGGTCTGTTCCATCGGGCCATCGGGAGCTGCGACAACGAGGATTGCTGCATCAGCCTGTGATGCACCGGTGATCATGTTCTTGACGAAGTCTCTGTGCCCGGGGCAGTCCACGACCGTGAAGTAGAACTTGGGAGTGTCGAACCGCTTGTGGGCGATATCGATGGTAATACCTCTCTCACGTTCCTCTTTCAGGTTGTCCATAACCCATGCAAATTCAAAGGTGGCCTTACCCTTGGATTCAGCCTCCTTGCGGTACCCTTCGATGATGTGGGCCGGTACAGCGCCGGTCTCGAACATCATTCGTCCGACGGTAGTTGACTTTCCGTGGTCGATGTGGCCGATTACAGCCAGATTCATGTGGGGCTTGTCAGATGCCATTTATGTAATCCTCCAAAACATTCGGACTGTCCGCTTACAGTCCGTTTATGCGAGTATTACTTATATGAGACCCAACTATTTAAAATATTTCGATTGACGGGACGTTTTTTACGGTGAGAATAATTACATCGGTAACATCATATCAGATCCCAAAAAACATCACTGTATGAAGTCATTGCCGTTTCAGAGGGATGAGAAAAAAAACCGGGTCACGGTTGCATGTGCCGATGGTGATGTATCGGTATACAGCCACTGCGCGTATTGCCGGCACTGTACGGGTGTCCGGGTGGGGAGCAGGGTTGTACCTACCCCCCAGATGCAGGCACTCAATGATATCCGGAGAGGATCTTCAGCGGACGAGAACCTGATGAATGCTGCAATGCTGTTTAATACGTTCGTCCGGGATGGATCAGCGATTGAATGCGACGATGATGCGAATCAAGGATACTTGGGTCTCTATTAATCTGAAGTGTTGTGCTGTGATCCGGGTATCCTTCAGGAACTGAACGTCGTGGCGCACTTCGTATTGTGCATTTAATACCTCCCTGTTTTTTTGCTCTGCCCGGCGTCACCCCATATATTCACACCTATATTTTCTGAGAACCGGATTGCCCCTCAGTTCGTAAATTTTTTAAACACCCCTTCGCCCCCTGCCAATAATTTTTCAAGCAGGGTCTGGTTGATCAGCTGGATCACTCACGCCGGAGAAAACAATCTGTTGTTAGTTGTACATCCGATTGTAGGATAATTATCCTACAATCGGCTGCTTAACTTACACCCTTTGATCGCGTTCTTAATCTTTTCAGGGACGTGGTGTGTGAATCAGAGAAGTGCAATCCCTATGATCACCAGTGCACGGGTGATCTCATTGGATGCGCCGACAACATCACCATTCACTCCTCCAAAAAGCCGTTTCGAGATAACCAGAAGGATTACCGGACAGATGATCATGAGGATCAGGGCGGCGAATATTTTTACTGGTGCAACCGGCAGGAGAAATAGCGGCAGGCACAGCAGGAATGACATCACCGGGAAACCCGGTTGGGCGAACTGGTGAAGATAACTCTGCATGCCCTCGTGAAAGGGTGTTCCGTATGCGGTCAGGAATGCCATGGAAAACTTTGCACAGACTTCCCCTATGATCAGTGTCCATGCGATCGAGAAGGCTTCCTGCAGCCCGGCAAACAGGAGGAGTGTTACTGTAATCCCGAGCGCGATGGCTCCGGCACCGACGTTCCGGTCCGTGAGCGCCCGGATACGCTTTTCCTGGTCCCCGTGAGCCATCAGCCCGTCGCCAAAGTCAAGAAGTCCGTCGAAGTGGTGGGCACCGGTGATCAGGATGAGAAGGGCAACAGCAACCGCTGCTGCAAGGGTATGGTTTGAGATAAAAAATACCGGCAGTGCAACCAGGGCGCCGATCACGTACCCTGCAAGGGGATACAGGTATGATCGCCTGGCGAAATACTCGAGGTCCTGCGCTTTCCCTAGGGGCAGGACCGTTGTAAACTGCAATAGCGAAAGAATGCTTTTCATAACGATTCGCTGTAGAGCCTCGATGTGCATCCGGCGATCAGCCCGGCTACCGCATCGTCGAGGAACGGTCCGAGCTTTGCGAGGATACCGGGTTTCTTCTGGTCATACCGGGTGAACTCGAACCGGGCATAGGTGCCCCCGATACATTCGGCAATTGCCATCCCGAGAATCTCGTCACTGAGCAGGAAAATGGGGTCATCAGCAATTTCGGAGTTTTTTCGCTTTGTATATAATTCGTCCTCAAGAAGGATCGCTCCGAGGAGCAGGGAGGCAACATTCGGATCATCCAGATATTTTTTTATTTTTTTCGCGATTTCCTTCGCTGCCTGATCATCCGGCATTCCATGGGAGACATAGAGTCCCATTGCAGCCGAGACCATCTCATCGATGGTTATCCCATGATCCTGCAGCCGTTGCTCAATCTCAAACATATCTATAGGAATTGTACTGATTGAGCTATTATATCGTTGTGGATTTTCCCTATCGATAGATTCAACCTTCCATAACGAAAAGTTGTACGTTGATTGTTATGGGATTTCTCACGGAAAAGCCCTCATTCAGATTTCAAAACCCGGTTTTTTGCGGGATTCTCGCCAATACCCTGTTGTCTACGGTTCCCGGAATATCCGGTGCCGGTCCGAGTCCTGAAAAAACCTTACTTACCCCGATACTCGATGCGGAACTGATCGCAACCGGTAATGTTACCAGTCATCCGTTCAAGCCTAATACCCCCACCGGTTGCCCGACACCCTCATCCATCACCCGGGCAATGGTCACCCTCTGTGGTCTTGAACCCCTGTTTGTCAATGCCGGTCTCCGGCACACCCCAACCGTCCCCTGTTATGATCTCTATGGATCTGTCGGTGAAGATCCCCGGTTCCGGGATGCCGTTCCCAATGCATACGCGCTCTTCCGTCATGGGGAAACGCTGGGGAAATTCCTCTCTCATACCAGCGATCTTCTTGTCATCAGCGAATGTGTGCCCGGTGGAACCACTACTGCACTCTGTGTCCTGCGGGCACTCGGTTATGACGCATCCGTGAGCAGTAGTTTTATCGACAACCCGGTGTCCATAAAGGAAGATATCTGTGTAAAAGCCCTTTTACGGATTTCTGCAGACCATGTTTCTGAGCCTCTCGATATCGTCCGTTATTCCGGTGATCCCATGATGCCGGTTGCGGCAGGTATGATCAAATCCTATCGTGGAAATATCCTTCTTGCGGGAGGAACCCAGATGTTGTCTGTTGCGGCACTTGCCAAAGCAATGGGCATGGCACCCCCGGCGGTTGTGACGACTTCGTACGTACGCGATGACCCTTCTGCCAATGTAGACCACATTGCCAGCCGGATTGGTGCACGTATCTATTATGTGGATCCGGGGTTTGGGACGCTCGGCCATGCCGGTCTGGCACGGTACTGTATCGGTGAAGTCAAGGAAGGGTTTGGGGCCGGAGGTGCCATGTGCCTGGCATACCTCATGGGACATTCCGAAGATACGATACGGGAACGAATCCTTTCCGCTGCGAATGCCTGCAGCTGAACAGACTTATAGGATTCCAGATGAAACGATTATGCAATGCTTCCGATCTATGTTGTAAATAATTTCGGACAATTCAACCATCTGATCCACAGGGCACTGCGGGATCTTGATATTGACGCAGTCCTTGTTCCCAATACGACCCCCCCCGAAAAGATCATCGAGGGGTGCCGGGGTATAATTCTTGGTGGGGGACCGGCAATTGAACGTGCCGGATACTGCAGCCGGTATCTTGATCTTGGGTTACCCGTCCTTGGTATCTGCCTTGGCCTTCATATTATTGCCAACCGGTTCGGCGGAAGCGTGCAAACCGGGCAGAGCGGAGGATATGGTCCTGTTGATGTCGAGATCGGTGAAACCGATGAAATCCTTGCAGGATACCCGGAAAAAATGAGTGTCTGGGCATCTCATGCAGATGAGGTAGCTCACGTACCAGAAGGATTCATGCTCCTTGCCAGGTCATCTATCTGTAATAACGAGGCAATTGCATCTCCCGATAAACATATTTACGGTCTCCAGTGGCACCCGGAAGTCAGCCACACCTTTGAGGGTAAACGTGTTTTTGAGAATTTCAACCGGATTATTCTTGATAACCCATAAACCCTTTATCCTCATCAGTCAATCCTTTTTTATTAATTTATAAAAAATTCACAGGAAATGGGGATGTTTATGAAGAAACGATATATTTTCGGTAGTCTTATCCTTGTAATAGGCCTTCTCCTATTAATTTGCCCGGTAACGGCCGCTGACATCAAAACGATCAATGCTGGAAACACGGTCTATATCGGGGAACAGGGACTGGATGTTCGCGGGGCAATTGGATCCACTCCTGGTACGCAGATTGGCTGGTGGGCATCCGGTGCTTCGATTTCAGGTAGTTCGCCTGATTATACCCTTACCGTAGCTGATCCATCCAATTTCTATGTCTCACCAAGTGAGTTCTCGACTCGGACAGGATCATGGTATGTCCTTCCGGCAAAAACGCAGGCATTCAACGTACTTGACCCTCAGCTTGAGATCCGGGTGGAAGATACAACCGTTAGTGTTGATGTGACTAATAAATGGGTACCTACGGATGATGAACTCCGGTTCAGGATCGATTCGAACCTTATCCAGATGGCCCAGCGAACCGGATCAGTTCCTGTCACAATCAAGGTCCAGAGCCCCGATGGGGGAGTGTACTCATCCCTCATCAACAAGGCGGGAACTTCTACATCTCTTGTAGATTATTCCCTTACAACAACCCCGCAATATACTGGTGCCATCTGGGGTACCAGCAACCGTGGTACGTATATTCCAGGTACCTATACGATCTGGGTTGAATGTAATGTCAATTCCATGAAGGATAATTATGGCCAGAGCGGTAAGACCATTAGTAATAAAGTGACCCTCCTCAACCAGGACCGGAACCCGCTGATTGGAAACCAGGGATATGTAACGAATCCGACTACCGCAGTAACAACTACGATCCCCACAAGCGTAACGACAAAATCAACTACACCTGTTGTTGCAACTGCAATACCGGTAACAACAATTCCTATACCCGCTCTTTCTACTACGGAGGTTACCACTCCTGTGGAATCAATTCTCCCGATAACGACGATGCCAGAATCAACATCCGTTCCTACTACCCACACCCCGGGTTTTGAAGCCGGCCTTGCGATCGCAGCCCTCATTTTCGGACTGGTTCTCTGTCTGAAGAAAAAATAACTCTTTTTTCGCAACATTTATTATCTGAATTTCCCATTACGGTGCATGAATGTTGTAACCACGGTCATCAAATCCCGTCATAGTGTCCGGAAATTCAAAACGGACCCCGTTGGTGAGAATGTGATCCGGGATGCGATCGAATGTGCAGCACTGGCACCTACTGCGCGAAATGTCCAGCCTTGGCTCTTTGGTGTAATCAGAGAGAAGCAGATGCTAAAAAAAATTGCCGGACTTGCAGAAAATGGCAGATTCATTGCAGATGCGGCAGTATGTTTTGCAGTTTTCGGAGAAAAGAACGAAACATACTATCTTGAAGACTGTTGTGCTGCAACAGAGAACCTGATCCTGGCATTACAGGCCAATGGCGTTGCTTCCTGCTGGGTTGCTGGTGATAAGAAGCCCTATGCTGACACAGTGAGAACCCTGCTGGATGTACCCGGGAAATATACTCTTGTATCTTTGGTAGCTGCCGGGAATCCCGCAGAGATCACCATTGCTCCAAAAAAAGTCCCGAAAAAAATCCAGTTCTTCGAACGATATGAAGAAAAATAACCTTTACTTTTAACGAAACATCCACTGATTATTACAAATCTCTCAAATATTACAAGATTCTTTTTACGTTACCCATTTTACCGTTGTAACGCCGTGAACGTTTTAGTTGCAAAAACACAGATATTGTTCCCAATAGTATTCCTGCTTCTCGTAATTATTAAGCATCCAGCCCGTCAGATCAGTAATCATGAAACATGCGATCCTACAGGTAGCACTGGATCTCCTTGATCTGGATCGTGCATTGCAGATCGCACGTGAAGCGGTGGATGGCGGGGCTGAATGGATTGAAGCCGGCACTCCACTCATAAAGAGCGAAGGTATGCAGGTTGTGCGATCATTACGCCGGCAGTTTCCGGATTCTGTCATCGTTGCGGATATGAAAGTCGCTGACACCGGGGCACTTGAGGTGGAGATGGCCGCAAAAGCCGGTGCTGATGTCATCTGTATTCTCGCGGATGCAGATGACGCGGTCATTGCTGATGCCCTGCGGGCCGCCCAGCTCTATGGGGTTCGGATCATGGCCGACCTGATCAATGTCGGGGATCCGGTATCCCGTGCAAAACATCTGGAATCGCTCGGCGTCCATATTATCTGTGCGCATGTTGGTATTGACCAGCAGATGATGGGAAAGGATTCCCTGGAACTCCTGACAACGATATCAGGTCAGATCCATATTCCTCTTGCGGTTGCCGGGGGAATCGATGCGGATCATGCCGGGGAGGCAGTCCGGTATGGTGCGGAAATTGTGATTGTCGGAGGAAACATTGTCCGATCAGCAGATGTGACCGGCTCAACGAAAAAGATCAGATCCGGTATGGATACGTCCTCCCAAAAAATTCTCCGGAAAAAAACCACGGACGAAGAAATCCATGATCTTCTCCTGCAGGTGTCAGCACCCAATATCACAGATGCGATGCACCGGAAGGGAGCGATGGCCGGTATTGTCTCGATATGTGGCAATGTGAAAATTGTCGGGAAGGCAGTCACCGTCCAGACGTTTTCCGGGGACTGGGCGAAACCGGTTGAAGCGATCGATGTTGCGAAACCGGGAGAGATCATCGTTATCAATAATGACAGAGGAACGCATGTTGCCCCATGGGGAGAACTGGCCACGCTGAGTTGTGTTAAACGAGGGATTATCGGGGTTGTCATTGACGGTGCGGTTCGCGATGTCGACGATATCAGGGCAATGAAGTTCCCCCTTTTTGCGAGAGCGATCGTTCCCAATGCCGGTGAACCCAAGGGAATGGGGGAGATCAATGCAGAGATCCAGTGCTGCGGACAATTTGTACGGCCTGGTGACTGGATTGTCGGTGACGAAAGCGGGGTCGTGGTCATCCCTGCAGAACGTGCATACGAGATAGCCCGGAGGGCACTTGAAGTCAGGAAGAATGAAGAACGCATCCGGGAAGAGATCCAGCGGGGAAGTACCCTTGCCGAAGTTGCACACCTGATAAAATGGGAAAAAAAATGACTATTGTCAGTGGAAGACCGATCGTTCCAGCAGGGTAGCCCCGGACTTTTTAATCTTCATTATCGCATCCTCGACCTGATCAACCCGGAGGATGAGGACCGCCCCATCTTTCCCGGAATATGCATAGGAATATTCGATATTGATTCCAGCATCTCCCAGGATTTTAGCCACTTCAAATAATCCCCCGGGTTTATCCTGCATCTTGACGGCAATAACGTCTGTAAAGGCAATATTGAAACCCAGGGATTGCAACTTGTCGTGAGCTTTTTGCGGGTGATCGACGAGTGCTCTGACCACTCCAAAACCATTTGCCTCAGCAATACTGAACGCGAGAATGTTGACCTTCTCTTCTCCCAGTGCATGGGCAATTGCCGCAAGACGCCCCGGGCGGTTTTCTGAAAAGATCGAGATCTGCTTGATCACATATTTTTGCGTATCCATTTACAACGACCTCTTGTCAATGACTTTTTTCGATTTACCCTCAAACCTCGGTAATGAACCCGGCTCAACAAGTTCCACATCAACATTTACGTTCAGGGAATTCCTGAGCCGGTGCTCTACGTTCTGACGTATCTGCATCAGATCGTTGATCTTATCGCTAAATGATCCCTTGCTCAATTCGACACGGACGAGCATGTCGTCAAGAGCTCCTTTTCGTTCAACAATGATCTGGAAATGCTGGCCGACATCCGGGATTCCCATCAGAGCATACTCGATTTGTGAGGGGAAGACGTTGATACCCCGGATGATCAGCATGTCGTCGACCCTTCCTTGGATCCTCTGGATCCGCGGGTGCGTCCTGCCGCAGGGACAGACTTCGTCTTCCATCGATGAGATATCCCCTATGCGGTACCGTATCATGGGAAGTGCTTCTTTCTGGAGTATCGTGATGGTCAGTTCTCCCCTCTCACCTGCTTCCAGTGGTTCTTCTGTCTTGGGATCAATGATCTCAACCAGTGCGAGATCAGACCAGATATGGAATCCTTTTTGCTCTGCACATTCCGTGAACATGGGGCCTGAAAGTTCGCTGGTACCGTAAATGTCATATGCCTTGATACCCAGCCAGTCTTCGATCCGGGTACGCATCCGTTCCGTCCATGGTTCGGCACCGAGAATTCCTGTACGGAGTTTCGTATCCTTTTGGATATTGATTCCCATTTTTTCTGCAACTTCACCGATATGAAGGAGATAGGATGGAGTGCATGCAATGGCGGTTGCACCGAGATCCTGCATAAGCTCGATCTGGCGTTCTGTGTTACCAACACTGGTCGGGAGAACGGTTGCGCCGATACGCTCCGCACCATAGTGCATTCCGAGCCCTCCGGTAAACAATCCGTAACCGTAACTCACCTGGATTACATCTCCCCGTCCAAGACCGATCGAGGTCAGTCCCCGGGCAAGGGATGTTGTCCAGAGGTCCAGGTCGTTCTGGGTATACCCGACAACGGTTGGTTTTCCGGTTGTCCCGCTGGAGACGTGGTACCTGACCAGTTCCTCTTTTGTCGCAGTGAAAATTTTGTCCGGGTAGTTGTCTCGTAAATCACGCTTGAACATGAACGGAAGTTTCCGGACATCAGAAAGTTCACGAATATCATCGGGATGAACATTCTGTTCCTTCATGCGGTCGTGATAAAAAGGGGAAAAACTATACAGCCGGTACACAAGACTCTTGAGCAGCTTATATTGCCTTATCTGCAGGTCCGCTTTTGGCATCTCTTCAATGCGGGGATCCCATAATACCATTAGATTGCCTCTCGTCGATCAATTACTCTCTTTGCTTTTCCTTCAAATCGTGGCAGGGATCCGGGTTCGACAAGCTTGACCGTTGTCCTCAGCTCCAGCGCATCGCGAAGCTCCTTGACAACTTTTTTCTGAAGTCGCGCAAGATCTGCAAGTTCCCCGCTGAACGAATCCCTGTTGATCTCAACTTCGACAGTCATCTCATCCAGATGATTGATTCTGTCAATATATACCATAAATTGATTCCCTACTTCCGGGATCTTCAACAACACATGCTCAATCTGTGAGGGAAACACATTGATGCCCCGGATAACAAGCATATCATCGCTCCTTCCGGTAAGCCGGGCAATTTTCTTTCCCCTCCTGCACAGGCAGCCATCCTCCAGGAGCATGGTGACATCTCCCGTCCGGTACCTCAGTAATGGCATCGCCTCTTTCACGAGCGGTGTTATCACAAGCTCGCCGCGCTCGCCATCCGATACCTGTTCCCCTGTTTTTGGATCAATGATTTCGACAAGGTAACTGTCATGCCAGATATGCAGACCATCACGTTCCGGGCATTCGAACGCGACACCCGGGCCGAAAAGTTCACTCATACCATAGGAATCGTACGCGGTAACTCCCAGTCTCTTCTCAAGTGTTTTTCGCGTACTTTCTGACCATGGTTCAGCTCCAAAAAGACCTGTCTTCAGACTATCAAGAGTGGTCCCCATCTCTTCGGCAACCTCGGAAAGGTGCATGGCGTAACTGGGGGTACAATGGATCGTGGTTACACCAAAATCGTTGATCATCTCGATCTGGCGTTTGGTATTTCCCGTTGCGCTGGGGATGACGGTCATTCCGATCTTTTCGGCACCATAATGGAACCCCAGCCCTCCGGTAAACATTCCGTAATTGACCATATTCTGGAAGACATCGTTCTCGGTAATTCCAACCATCGTCATATTGCGGGCAATGAGGTCCGACCATACATCAAGGTCATTTCGCGTATATCCGACGACCGTCGGTTTTCCTGTTGTGCCGGATGTAGTGTGTATCCTGACGATCTTTTTGAGCGGGACTGCAAAAAAACCAAACGGGTATCCGTTCCTGAGGTCTTGTTTTTTGGTAAATGGTATCTTCTGGATGTCCTCAAGTGATGTAATAGAGGTTTTTTTAATCTTGGCTTTAGCGAGAAGATCCCGGTAAAATTCAACGTGTTGAACCTGGTCGAGTGTTTTTTTCAGACGTTTGAGTTGGAGTTCTCTCAACTCAGCCGGTTTCATGGTCTCAATTTTTTTATCCCAGAACATCTGTAGCACCCTGTTATGCTATAACATGACTGGTGTATATATTCGCCTGGTACAGTTTATACCCACCGAAATTTGTGTTTTTCATGAGGATTATATCCGGAATAAACAACCCGGTTTAGTGATATGATGACGCAAAACGATGAATTAATCCGTGGATTGGTGGTAGTATTTATAAAAGTCAGATTGTCTTGTTCCGGTGTTGATCGCAGTGGATTATCCTTGGTTGTCGGTTAGTGGTTTTGGCGCTCATATCAAATCGACACAGAAACATCTGATTATCCAGAAAAAAACCGGCACCGATCACTATCCCCTTGAAAAAATTAAAAACCTCCTCGTTGTCGGGGGTCACACGATCAGTTCAGCGACCATCTCGCATTTGGTGAAAAATGGTGCCTGTATTACTTTTTTTGAGCCTGATGGGACTCCTGTAGGCTCGATAAAGCCGTACAATAATGGCAATGAGGAAGAAATACGGAGGTACCAGGAAACCATTCCCCGTCAGCGATATGCAATCGCCCTTGCGCAGGCATCGGTCAAATCACGTCTTTTTGCGATCGAACGTCTTCAGGAATCACAGAATGTGCATCTTTTTTATGAAGGCGAGCTGGATTTTCTTAAAAAATCTGAGGAAGAACTGGAGTATCTTATCAAACTGGATGAAATCCGGAGATTACACAAACTTACCTCGGATATGTATTATGAGATCATGTCGCGAAATATACCGCCGGATCTCGGTTTCCGGAGACGAACCATGCGGCCCCAGACCGATCCTGTCAATGCCATGCTTTCATTCGGGTATGCGATGTTATTTGGGAATTGTTTTGTTGCAGTGGTTGGTGCCCGTCTCGATCCGGATATGGGTCTGATGTATGAAGGCAAAGGGAGCCTGGTTCATGACCTGATAGAACCGTTAAAAGCTGATATGGTCGATCCTATTGTTTTTCCGCTGGCAAAAAAATCACTGGTACCTGCAGATTTCGAGATCACCCAGGACCGGTGCATGCTTTCTGATGACGTGATTAACACCATGATGAAAGCATTCTATACGTCATCACTTACTGACAAAGTCAATGAGCAGGTATATAATTTTTATAACGCAATCCGGGACAATCAGGAGTTTAAAATTCTGTACTGATCCGGTGTTCATTTTTAAGAATGGAAAAACCCTCGAATGCCCTGAACGATATTTCAACAACCCGGACATCCCGTATTACCGCACGGGGGCAACCATAGATCATTGAAACAAATTTTTCAAGAATCATCGACTCTCCTGTTGCGTATATCTGGACCCTGCCATCAGGAAGGTTTGCAACAGTTCCGACAACTTTCAGGTCGGATGCAATTCTGCGAATGCATGCCCGGAATCCCACTTTCTGGACCCGGCCGCTGATAAAAATTTCCACGGTTTTCATTATTACATTCTCTGCATAATCTTGATCGCAAGACCCAGTTCGTCAAATACTTCATCCCGTAATGAAGACTGGCGGATATTAGTTGCAGCATCAATGGCAAGATCGAGAATTTCCTGGGCAGTCTGTTCACAACCGGCCGCAAATATTTTCAGTGCAATATCGCACATGACAAATGATCTCCGGGTCAGTGGCCGGATAATCCGGGCCTCTTTTATGGAATTCTGGAGCATCTTCCGGGAGAGTTTTTCCTGTCCCTTCTTTTTGAAGTAAATGGAAAGGTAACAGAAAAAAACTGCCTCTTTACCCCTGTCTGCCACGGTCCTCACCAGTCGTTCCAGCGCAGCGACATGGTTCGGATGAATGCCCTCACTCACCATCCGTTCTGAAAGGGATTTGATTTTCACAAACTGGGGAGTGATTTCATACATCTCCGTATATCCCAGCTGTTCAAGACGGTAAAACCGGGTCTCGTCATCATCGATGGATTTGGTGATCTGGATCGCATGTGCAAGCATCTTTTTATCATGGTTTTTCTGATATACCACGGTATAGATTTCTGCAATATTATTTCGTATCGTGTCGGCTATTGACTGGATATTGATCTTTTTGGTGAGGGTTTCTGTTTTTTTAAGAAGATTGAAAGGTAGTTCGTCATCTGTATTTTGCATGGTAAGCGGGATGATGTTCAGGAGTATAGATGCCTTTTCATAGGGTGATGTGATCTTATCAGCAGCATCTTCCATGAATTTGATAAGTTCCCTGCAGCGGTCTTTATCCAGCCGGACCATATTGTGAACGGAGATTAGCGAGTTGACATATTCCACGGGATCGGTAATTTTTTGAACGATCTGCACTGCGATTGTATACCATTTGGTATCCGGGTTAATCGCATTAAGTCTCACAATTGCATGCACCATCTGGCGCCTGGTCGTCGCATCTTTGTCAAATTCGATGGTATCGAGCTTGTCGATCGCCTGCATCACGTATTTTTCTGCAACTGTCAGATCTATCTGGCTGAAAGATGATGCAAGGTATGAGAGGACAAGGACTTTCTGATATCCTGACGTAAGAATGTCCAGATTATCCTCAACATCTTCAAGAACCTGTCTGGCATGATCGGGTTTTTTTAACCAGATTAGCAGGTCGGCCAGATCGCATAATCCCGTGAGCCGGGTATAGGGATCATTGGTCATCTGAAGAATGCGGTGTATCAATCCGATAGCACGGGGAGTTGAATTTGAAAGGTCATTTCTTTTGAGAAGGAAGGCCATTGTCTCGTATGGATCAGTAGAATTCGGATGTGAAATCTCATCATTCAGGTTTGAGATGATACGGGACATCATTGCATCTCGTTCATATGAATTTTCTATTTCCACTGCAAACATCGCGAGAGGTACGATGTAGTCAAGGTTGTTACTGGTCCGGGAGTATGAAATGATAATATCGATAATTCCAGCAATTTTAAGAGAAATCTGGGGAGATTTCACATTATTTTTTATAATCTCCAGACCCCGCTCGAATGGCAGGAATAGTGTTGAAAAGTCTTTATTGTCTGAATGGGGGTGTGAATTTTTAAGGAGAATACATCCGATTTTTACAAAGCACTCGGCTATTCGTTCGAACAATTGCGTTTTCAGCGACGGGTCGTTGATCTCTTCTGCAATAAGATACGCTTCTTCAAGGGCATCACAGGATTGTTTGTCAATGGCGTATTTTATTACACCGTCGATAATGTTTGCCATTGCATAAGAAACCAGGTCTTTTTCAAGAAGTGAGCTACTCCAGACTTTCATCCTGAGAAGCAGGTCAAGATCGCCCTGCTGGGCAGCGAGTATCGATGCCTCATCGATGATGCTGCTCAGGGCTGCAGAGCGGGTATTCTGACCATCAATTTCACAGGTCAGGCCAACCGCTCTTTGGAGGAAATCCCGGTTTTTGGTTCTCACACCGATTTTTGCAATTTTAATAACAATATTTGATATTGCCCGTTCTTTGAGTGCTTGTTCCCGTATGGATTCGGCAAATTTTATGAGGATGCTGGGATCATTCGAATCAAGGAAACCCCGATCAACCAGGATCGTAATACTCTCTAAGATGAGGTGATCCTGTTTTGGGTGAAGCAGAATAAGATTCCGGATCGAAAGAATGTGCGAGACCAGATCTTTGGATGAACATTCCTTACACACATCGATGATCGCCCGGTAGATTGCGTTATTCACCACATCCGCATTCAGTTTCAGGAGGATATTGTGATGGATAAGGGGAATACTGTCATTGAGAATTCCCTCTTTTAATAGTTGGATCAGGCAATCTGAATACGAAGACTGGCTTTCTGATTCCTGGTTAATTTTTCCGAATATACTGAGTGCGAAACTGAAGTTACCCGAAGAAAGCATGATCTGAGAGAACTGGAGATAAATCCGGGACATTACAACGGGATTGCAGTGCCGGTTGAGGACCGGAATGAGATCGGTAAGGACCTGCATATCATTGGAGCTGCTGGCTACAGAGATCCCCGCACGGACCATCTCACGGACGGGAAATTCATCTCCATCAGTGATGTGCTGCTGGAGATCCATTGCCGTGGACAAAAACCAGATATCTCCTGATCGTTCGGCTTTTTTTAACAGATCGATAACGATAGTACCGGTAACATCAGGTTGATCCCGGCATAATTGCTTGAGAATGGTGATGATCTGTGTTTTATCCTTCACTCTTTCGAGGAGTTGTTCAGTCAATGCACTGATAATCTCCAGGTATGCTTCATGGGAACTCTCATTAAAATTGCTCAAAAACTGTGGGATATCCGCCATTTCTTTTCCGAAAATGGATTTGGCACCCTTTCCGATAATTTCGGAAATACAGTCCTGCCGCCGTATTTTCTGGTGTATATTAGTTGCACTCTGAATGCTGTCAAAGAAGAGAGTGCGGTTTTTTTCCAGAATTGCAACCGTAGCCAGTGCCTTTGCAAGTTCTGCATGCAGTACCGCCCGTTTTGAAATATCTCCGATCTCTTCGATTAAAAAGAGCGAAGTATTGAGAAGCTTCTGGTTATGGGTTGTGATCGCCCAGACGATCAGGAGAGGGATAATATCGATCATTATCTCGGACCGGTATTTTCGGAAACTGATGCGATCCAGAATTATCATTCCCTGATCGATGAGGTCCGGAGCCGCACCGGATACACCGGCATCAATGAGATCCCGGGCAATCGATGCAAATACCCTGGACTGACTGCTTTTTTTATCAATTTTTTCAGATAAAGAAAAAACAGATTCGAGCCATCGGTTATCTTTCGTGGTTATGTATTGCTGAATAATACGTGAGAATAATTCGTCGGTTTCATTGCTCTGGATTTCCTGCAGTGCCAGAAGGAGTGACGGATTGTTACTTTTTAGTGATGTATCAATGATGATCTTGTTGATATCCGTTACAATGTTTTTCCGGGCACGACGACCCTGCAGATTTTCAATACCTGTGATGACAGACTCTAGGGATTTCCAATCCTCTGGACTAAGTACTTTTTGAATGTCTTGGAATATCTCTGTGGATCGGACCATTGTTTATCACAGGTGGTAATTTACTAATTGGTAAACTCAATTTGACTGATGTATTTAATAAAATTTACGATAATGTATTCGTGTAAATTTTTTATATTTGGGTATAATAAGCCGAATTTATCGTTGGATTCCTAAATGGAGGAAAAATTTTTTGATAAACCTGAATATATGCGGTTACAGGCTTTCGTTTTCTGGTATATCAAAAAAAAGTAAAAAACGATATGGGTGTTGTTTACACCTTACTTCCTAAGGACAGGGCTGATATGAGTTTTTATTTCATTAAAGAACTCACTCGCGTTTTCCTTGGTATCGGAATCGACAATGATACGAATGATGGGTTCAGTCCCTGAGGCACGGATGAGTGCCCATGTGGAATCCTTGAAAATTTTCACCCCGTCTGTCTCATCAAGCATTTCACGGGGATACTTGGTTCTTATCAATTCAAGGATTTTCTCTCCTTTGTTTGTAGCAATTTTGTCCTTGATGATCACGCGTTTGGGAAGACCATCAACGAGTTCTGAAAGTTTTTTCCCGGTTGACTTGAGGAGTGATACCATCATCGCCGCAGTCATGCCCCCATCGCGGCAGAACTGGTGGTCGGGAAAGATCAGACCCCCGTTTCCTTCCCCCCCGAAGACAACTGGTTTTCCCTGTTCCAGGAGCATGCGCATTGTCCGGGCAACGTAAATGCTCCCGACAGGAGTATATTCAATTGAACAATTTTCCTGTTTTACTACGGTTTCTACAACCTGGCCTGTACTGACGGGAGTGACAACGACCCCTCTTTTTTTATGGCAGATGTATTGAGCAATCAACGCAAATTGCTGGTTTTCTTCAACAAACAGTCCTGTTTCATCAATGAATACTGCGCGATCCGCGTCGCCGTCATGGGCAACACCGAATGCTGCACCACTGCTCGTGACCAGTGCTGCACAGTTTTTCAATCCTTCCGCAGAGGGTTCCGGTAACCGGCCGGGAAATGTCCCATCCATTATTCCATTGATCGTGATTACTTTGCACCCCAATTCCGTGAGAATTCGTGGCGTTGTAAGGCATGCCGGCCCTGATCCCGGATCAGTAACAACGGTCATTCCCTCTCCGGGTTTGCCGGAAAAACGGTCTGTTATTGCTTTAATGTACTGCTCTATACGCTCCGGAGACTGGACCTCTGTCCCGGTTTTATCCCAGGGTTCGGTGGAAAAGGATCGATCGAATATCAGCTGTTCCAGCTTTATTGTTTCCTCATCTCCCATCTCCGTCCCGTCCGGCTCGATAATCTTGACACCATTGTATTCGGGAGGATTGTGGGATGCCGTGATCATCGCCCCCCCATCGAACTGCTCTTTGACGATATACTGGAGAGCCGGTGTGGGTAGAACTCCGCAATCGACAACATCACAGCCGGTGGCAAGAAGCCCGGATTTGATCGCCTTCACAAACATCTCCCCGGATGTGCGGGTATCCCGCCCAACTACGATACGACCTTTCCGCATCGAGCCAAGAGACTGGCCGATTGCGACCACAAGTTCCGGTGTGAGGTCTTTTCCTACAACCCCCCGGACACCATTCGTCCCAAACAATCGTTTCTGTATTTTTTTTACTGCCATACGCGGTATCACTTCTGTATTTTATTTATTTAAAATCGTCAAAGAGATGGAGTGATCGTATCACTTCATCCGGAGTCGGATTGGTCATCACACACCGATCAATCTCGAGGTTTCCAATTACGATCTTTGCATATGACCGTTGTTTGTATCCCTCAATAACTGCAAAATGCATCCCTCTTTCGGCATAAAAACGTAATGTCTCATCAATATCTGTACTTTGGATCACTGATACCGTCTTCTTTGCATCGATCCCAGTTGTGATATCTGCACCGGCTTCATAAAAATGGGTTGTGTCTTTCTCCGCCTCAAGGACAAATAGATGATCCCCGAGATGTTTGATCACACCGACAGGACCAATTTTTTTAAGTTCGGGGATCAGTTTTCTGATAAAGGTGGTTTTACCCGAATTTGACCTTCCTGCAACCTGGATAATTTTCATGATGTTAATTCCTCACCAAGGATGATCTTTTGTGACCGGAAAATCGCCAGTATCCGGTTTAGCAGGTTCTTCCGATACAGATGTTGTCTGCTGGAGTTGTAAATTGTCTGCGGGATTCACGGACAGGGTGGTCTCATCATCAGAAACCTCGTCTTTTGGTTCCCCTCCTGAAGAAGAAATTGTATTGTCAACGACTTGGGAATTATCCTGCTCCGCGGGAGTATGAGGCTGCGTATCTTGTTGCTTATCAGGTATGGTCCCATCCTCATTCCGTGCCTGGAGGATGGTCTTTGCTGCTTCCCCCACACTTCTCATCACTTTGGTAATACGGTCTTCGACATCGATCTCTTCATCAATGTCCAGTGTTGTGCCTTCGACTTCCAGGAGGAAACGTGAGACCTCGCTGGCCTCAAAAAGGAGATCGTCGAGTTCATCGGTAGTAAAAAAGCCGCACATTGCTCCATAGAAGAAGGTTGCACTGGCCTTACGGACCTTTCTTTTAAACGAATTCCTCGCCTGGTTTACGGCTTGGGGCGTATAGGTGTCCTCCATAAAAGGGACCAGTTCCGGCAGGTGTTTTCCAATAAATGTCATTTCAGCACCTCCGGATGTCCGGAAATCGGTGCACAGCCTCGCAAGGGCCCATTCACGTGCAGTGATATATGTCCTCTTTCGCAGGAACTGGTTTACTTTCCGATAGGTGGCACCATCAACTTTTTTGAATTTTTTATACTTGTTGATTTCCTGTTGTATGTCTGTGTCGTCCACGAGCAAACACCCGTACCTGTGATATTATTCTGTCCGGTGAAATTATTTTAGAATTGATTCATTTTTTGAATATTGTGTATAGCAGTATGTGGTTTATTATTTATAAAATAACCATGGTTTTTCATCATTTTTCAGGAGAGAAAACAATATGTCACATACCTGTCTGATGAAAAACCCGAAAAAGAATTGGATCGATGGGTATTCGATCCTCATGAAATCAATGGGGTTGTCACATCTTCAAGATCCGGTGAGGAACTATTCTTCCGGAGGCTGTTCCCCCATAATGTCCCGAATATAGTGTTTCATTTTTACCTGTGGGGATGAATCCTGAACAATCGGATCCTGGGCATGATTCTCTTTTTGTGTTGCCGGTCTTGGTGCACTGTTTGGTTTCCTATCGTTCTTTTTGGATGATCCTGTATGCTGTGTCAACCGGGTGTTACTGTTACTCACAATAAAGGAATCAAGTGCCGTTTTTGGTATTCTCCAGGCACGGTAGGATATTTTTGTTCCCTGAAGTTTGCCTGATCGAAGCCAGAGATGAACTGTCTTTTGGTGAACCCCAAGTATCTCTGCCACTTGTTTGGGGGTCAGCATCTGGGAATCTTCAACCATAGTCTAATATTACCAATGATTCCCTTTGCTTATAATCTTTCATCCCGAAATGGTTCGGGATCTGGTTACGCGGGGGAATCTTGTCAAAGGTTCTCTCATGTTGACTTTTATGGGTGTGTGGTCTGATGATCGTTGACTGTTCTGATATCTGGTCTCTACCTCGGAGTGTCTCTCCATGGAATTGGGCTATTGAAAGAGAGTATAAGTAATCCGGTTAGGCCTCCAATTTAACGTTTTTATGTATAGCATCATATGGTTTATTGTAAGATTGCCTCATGGAATAAACTTTTTATTATAAAAACATTTTCGGGCGTATTTTTGGAAATGCTACTCAATTTGTCCGTGAAATTATCATTTCCGGAAAACCGATTGTATGTACTGATTTGATGGACGTGATGGGCAATGTAACAGTTTTTACAACTCCAAGAGGTTTTTTCTGGATACGGTTTTCCGAAAAAGATATGTCATGGTGCACTAGGATCCCAGATCCGATTACCTCGGAATTCCATGTTATGGCATTAAGGATAATATAAAAAATGGCTCTCAATTCTGGAGAACGTATATAATCCAACCTTTTTACGATTTGACTCGAATAATGGGCTTTTTACATCGAAAATTGCAGCCTTTTTTCTATATTCTGGTTCGATTATGAGAAGTCTGGTATCATCCAGGATTGAATAGGTAATTATCAGATCCTCCACTAGTTAGCCGAGGAACTCAAATAATCGATGAACCAGATCAATTCGAGTTATAATGGTTCAATATATGATTGTCGTGTTTTTTATGACGAATTTCGACATAGTATTCGAATGATTTCAAATTTCCAGATATTTCGGATAATTTGAATATATGACGAATTTTTTGATCGAATCTAAATAATCATGATTTCCCATATCCCCCAGATTTCGCATAGAATCGCCAATTTATGATATAAACGCTCCAATCCAAATTCAAATTTGATGGTTTTATTTCATAAAATAAATCGATTTTAAAGAAAAAAGTAGGGGATTTCACCGTAAAAATGATAAATTTGATAAATCTTGATTTTCAAATTAACAGGATAATTATCGATAATAATCACAAAGAAATTCAAATAGAATAAATCGAAAGATTTTGATAATTTTAAGTAACCACGATTTAATTAAATATCGAAAAGTATGGATTTCCATCTTTTTACAACACAGAATTGAAAACAATTGATAAATATTGGAACAAGTTACAATTTACTTCGAAGGATCCAATAAAATAGAGATAAAGAATTTGATCTTTTTCAATTTACCTTGTAAACATCAGATTAAAAGCAATAAACTCTGGCAATGGATCCTCATAGATTCGGTTGTTTATTCTCCAGATAATCAATCTGATTGACCATATCGCCGACTGTATCTATCCGGCAATAATTTCGGACCGTCAAGCGGCGAAAGACAATTGATCCAAAGAAGACCGATTAGAGCCAATCCAAAATCGGGGCAAATCACAACTGATAAGCGGCATTAAATTCTTACCGAAAATTCCCAATCCTTGAATGATGTTCCCCTTCATTAACGGTTATTTTTGTCTCAATCATGCAATTAGGTGGTGTGATTCTAGATCTTACTGGTAAAACGTGTATCCATTTCAGCGGAGGCGTAATGTAATATTTACACTCTCGTAACCGGAAAAGATGTCTAAGAAAATTTAACACCATGGTCTATGGTTACGATTATGGAAATTGTCGAATGCCTGTCAAATTTTTCCATTCATCGGTGATCATTGTTTATTTGTCAGTTTTTATTGCAGATCAGATAAATCGGTCTGATAAAAAAAACAGAATCCTCTGAATCTGTTGATGAATTCTGTTTAGTTGTATGTGAAACACTCAAGCCCTGTAATGTGTTTCTCACTATTTTAATTCCCTTTTTTCTAAATTGTCCGGAAGAATCACTTAATTCTCACCGTCTGTAAACCCCCATATCGTGTCTCCAGCGGCATTTCTCCCTGGTTACTAGTGATTAGACCATGCAAACGAAAAGAGACGCTGTTTTATTTTTAGGAGAAAAAGTGTTTTTTCGATCCAATTTTCATAAAACTTTTGATAGGATATATGGTCGGGGATGGATCGAGGGATCATAGCTGGTATCAGGATCCGTGAAAATGATCACTCCACTACTGTCGGACATATCAAGACTGCTCAAAAATTCGCAGAGATCTCGCGATTTCCGAGTTGCGGAGAATAGGTATTCTGCGCAAACCTTTATTTATTTGAGGAAAAATAGAATAGAGCATGGAAAGCGGGTATTTTTCGGAGTGGCTCAAAAGCTACCGGAACTACCTTCGCATGCGAAATTATTCACCCCGTACGCTTGACAGTTACGAGCAGGTCATCAAGCATTTCGGTTATTATGTCTGGCTCAGGCGAAATACGGACGTGACAAAGCTCGTTTTCTTCTGGAAAGATTTTGAAAAGGCACGACTGGATACTCCTGTTGATGTGACCCCGGTCATCATCAATGATTTTCTGTCTTTCGTATCATCAATGCAGACGTACAAACCGAAAACATTTCACCGGATTATCTCGACCCTGAGCTCCTTTTACCGCTTCTTGTATACTCAGGGAATTGTCAATACGAATCCCATCACCGGCATCGATCGCCCCCGCATAAAGCAACAGGATATAAAATATTTAAAGCACAACCAGGTGCTCCGTTTAATCGATTCTATCGATGATCCCCGTGACAAACTCATTGTCAGGACGATCTATGCGACTGGCGTCCGTGTCTCCGAATTGTGCAATATGAACATCGAAGACATCGATTTTGATGAGCATACGATCAGGATACGCGGGAAAGGGGATAAGATACGTCTTGTTTTTGTCGATGAGGATACCCTTGCCGATATTCTGAAATTCATCGGAAACCGTATTGCAGGCCCGTTATTCGTTGGCCAACAGGGTAAGCATATCTCCTCAAGAGCAATCCAGCATATCTTCAAGCATTATGCCCCTTCGGGGATCACCCCCCATAAGATCCGCCACAGCTATGCAAGCGAACTGTACCGGCGCTCGAAAAACCTGAGAGTGGTACAGGAGAACCTTGGTCACACCTCCATCAAGACCACGGAGATCTACCTGCACACGGATATCGACGAGCGGCGCCAGGTATACCAGCAGTATTTCCCTCTTTCGGGGTCGAATGAAGGGGCCTGATTTTTTAATATCTCTTCAAATAAACCGTATGATGCTATACAAAAAAGGCATGATATCATTCCCCGTTTCCTCCCCGGAATACCTCCATTTGTTATACCATGCTCCGGCTCGTGGATGTGTCCTCTTTCGGGAAATGGGTGAATGGTAATGTACGGTATTGAATCATCCGCCAGATTCCTCACTGGTGGAATCGGTGGATATAGATCTGCAGCCTTCAGATCAATCATCTCTCGTATCGGATTGTAAGAAGCAACCTGTGGGATAGATGCATTCTGTGATATGGCCAAATGGGTTGATTACCAGGAAAAAACAACAGAACTTGTGAGGTTCCATTGTCAGAGTTCATTGTTTTTATCTGATGTTTACGAGGTAAATTGAAAAAGATCAAATTTTTCATCTCTATTTTGTAGGATCCACCGAAGTAAATTGTAATTTATTCACTGATTTGACAATTGTTTCCAATTCTGTGTCGTAAAAAGATGGAAATCCATACTTTTCGATATTTAATTTAAATCGTGGTTACTTAAAACATTAAAATCTTTTGAATCATTCCATTTGAATTTCTTTGAAATTATCATCAATAACCGGCTTGTTAATTTGAAAATCAAGATTTATCGAATCTATTGCTTTTACGATGAAATTCTCATACACTCTTCGTAAAAATCGAAATTTTCAATCAGGTAGGATCATCAAATCTGATAAAAAGTTGGCATTTTACGTCTGGAATTGGAAATTTTAATTAAAATATGGGGTATACTTTAAATCCGGATAATCCAAATTCAATCAGAACTACGCCTTCATTTTGAAATTTTCGAAACCTGTCTTATTGGAAACACCTCCCAAACGACTGGTGAAAATTGTAAATTTTTGATATTTCAGACAATTTGATTTTTTTGGGAGTGAAAATGTTTCTCTTAAAAATGCATTATTTCCAAATAAATTCAATTTTCCTGAATTAACGAATAAAAAATGTCTGCATTGAAAAAAATGGAAATCCAAAGTATCACTTAACAATTCAGCAAATCCGAACGTGATTATTTTAGAATTTGATATTTTCAAAACTTCGCTTGTTTCGTATAGTAAATATGCATGCATTTCACCTCGTGAACCTCCGGAAAACGGATTGTACCCTCAATACACTGATGCGTAAACCCGATTGGATTCATACCACAATTCTTTTTTGCCGGCCTGTCGACATAATGAAGGAGTACTCATGGCACGGGAAAAGAAAAGAAAATACGAAAAAATTGACGATGCGGAAATTGATCTTGTCACCCAATGTACTGACAGCCATGAATTCTACGAGCGCTACCGGGAAGCCTTTCCAACCCGGAAGAAAGGGATTGACAGTATCAGCAAGATCTGGAAACGCCGTAGTGAATTTATTAAAAAACAACAAGGTGCTTCACAGGATCCCGAACCGGGCATCCAGGCAAGCCAGGAACTTGAACTTCTCCTCAGCACTCAGAATAAGCTCCTGGCTGAGATGTCCGGTATCATGAAGGAGCAGCTCAAGGTCACTAAGGAAATCCTGGCCCGGTACCCAAAACAGATCCAGAAATCCGAAGAACCCCTGCTTCACCCCCTGAAGCATGTGGAGACGAAAGTACCCGAACATAAAGAACCGGCAAAAAAGGCCAGCACGGAAAAACCTGCGGACATCATGATCGGGTCCTGAACGAGCGTTGCCCTTCAGTTCGCAACCCGACTCGGAAGAACTCGTGTACCTTAACTTGCACAGGTTCGCAGCCCGGCTCCTTAAATTTTCAGTCCCTGTTGCGGATGTGATTTTAATATCTCCCGCGCTAAAATCAATAGAACAAATTTTCTTTAAGGAAATTTGTGAAGAAAATTAACCAAACCAATATTTACCCCCGTAGTGTAGCGGTCAATCATGCCGGATTTTGGATCCGGCGACACCAGTCCGAATCTGGTCGGGGGTATGCGGACCTGAAGGTCGCATCGCTGGATGCAAAAACGCCGATGAAAAAATAATTATTCCAGGACTGCCAGCAGGTTCTCGCAGACCGGAGGACTGACAAGCGCAGGGATAACAAAATCCGGTGTCGCTCCTGTCCGTGCAAGTCTCCGCAGCTGTTTTTTGGATAACCGCGTACGTTCAGCAACCAGTTCTGTTATGCTGTCCGTTACTGCACCTCGCAACGATGTCGTGGCAATGTTGAACGCGGCATTCACATCGGCATGCGCCACGTACCCGCAGTGCGGGCATTCGAAATGCTTCCGCGACCGTCTCCCGAACTGCCCGCACCGGCTGCACCGTTTCGAAGTATACGCCGGGTTCACGTAGATCACCGGGATTCCCCGTTCCAGCGCCCGCTTCTCCACCTGGCGCTGCAGTGAGAAGAACGATCCGTTCTCAAAGGAGAACATAAACGGGTCGGAGGGGTCCTTGCGATGCGAATAACGAGTAGAAAAGAGCCGTTCGAATTTAATCCCGGTCCCGAGCGATTCCGCAAAGGAAACGATCTGCCGGCAGATGACGTGGAGTGCGGATTTGAATCGTTTTCTCTCACGTGTCTTGGTTTTTTTGAGTTTCCAGAGTTTGCCTTCCCTGTATAATTTCGTGCAGTGTTTCAGGGAATAACTGTGAACATAGTGGATATTTTTCCCCAGTTTCATAACTTTCCCGCTGCATGGGTCGGCTGCAACGGCCACATGGCCGGTTGTGTTCAAATCAACGCCGATCCAGCGGGTCATCAGGAGTGTGGCTGGATGAAATCTGATCACCTGTACCCTTGTCTGGAATTCAACAGCTGTACAAACTGCCTTGAATGGTAGAACCTGTTTCTGTACCGAGTCCTCCTCTTACATGAGAATACCCTCCTGCTCATGAATATACATTGTGGTCATGCAGGCCCGGATTAAAAAAAGAATGATAATTCGTGTAGTTTTAAGGTAACCTTACCCAAAGACTGCATAGGCAACCAGCGAGAGGAGGAACGCGAGGAGCAGCATTGCAAGCGAGAGCGGGGCGACAAAGACCAGCATTGCATTCACGGTACTTGCCAGCTGGGAGATCCGGTTGGAGCCAAAGACCACCACATGCTCGCAGTGCGCCGTGGCGGCTGCGGTTTCTGCGACTGCCAGGTCTTCCGTTGCGACACGGACGGCCTCCATGATAAAGGGGAGGAATTCCGATACCGGGACATGCATGCCCACCGGGTTCTTTCCCGAGATCGTGTTCACGACATGGGAGTCGGTTGTCATCACTTCCGCATGGTCGACAAGGGTGTGGACCTGCTCAAGGATGATCTCCCGTACCCCGGCGGCCATATTGTTCCCGTCGATGATGATATAGGCCGTCCGCTGCCCTTCCACGTCTGCCACCATAACCTGTATCCCAAGATCGCCGAACCCCTGCTCCCTGCTGTAGGGAAGTGTCATGTGTGACACCCCGATCCGGAACGGGTGGACGGGGGCAACCCGGCAGGTCACCATCGCATCCATGGATGCCTGCTGGTATTCGGTTGCCGTCAGTGTTGCAAGGAGAACCGGGGACGAGAGATCGGTCATGCAGTTATGGGCATCAACAACAGCAACGTGGGGGAACCAGCGGTGCCCCTCGGCCATGATGGTGGATCCAATCGAGAAGTCCACGTCCTCGGTACGGTGGGGAGAGCGTGTCGTGACAATGAGCACGGAATCCCCGAACTTCTGGCAGAGGACACTGACGGACCCCACGGACCCGACAGCGGATTTACATGCCCCGTCTGAATAGGTCAGGTCCGTCCGGGATCTTTTCAGGGCATCGATCACCTTGTCGCTCTCGGACTCCGAGACAAGGTTGAAGTCATGCGTGGCACACCCATGGGCCACCAGCGTCTCATCATCGAAACTGTCGTGCAGGATCTTGGGAAGATTACCTCCCCCGATTTCTCCCATCGGACCGGGGTGCAGGTTAGGAACCGTGAGCATGACCGGCTTTTTCCCCTCCCTCTTAAAGAAGAAACTCACCTGCGGGACAAAGACCTCTTCTCCGATCTCGCGGAAGAAGTCCTCCATGCCCTTGGACCCATCGGTCATGTGGGCGATGAACGCGTTGATGAAGGCCAGCCCCCGGATCTTGAATGCTCTCCGGAGCGGCCGCTCGATCATCCAGATGAGGGCAGCAAAACCGAAGCCGAACACGAGATGGAGGACGAGGGCAAAAACGCCGAACGAGGGAGAGAACAGGAGCATACCGGCAAGGACTCCCACCCCGCTCTGCGTGAGTGCCGGGATGATCATCCGTGGCACCCGGTAATCTGCGATCGCAACCAGCACGAATAACCGGAGCCCGAAGATAAATCCCAGGGAGATGGCGTAACAGAGGGGGATCAGGGTACGCGAAAAGGCCATTGGTGCAAGCGTGATGATGACCCCGAAGACCGTGCAGGCAAGGGCAAGCAGGGCGGAGCGGTTCCAGGTCATCGTCTTGCCGGTGTATTCGATGATCGGCTTGGTCAGGACCAGTGCGGCGACCGCGGGAATGGTGAACGCGATCGTACCGGAGAACAGGAATGTTTCCGGTAGGGCAAGGTAATTACTGAGAACAGCCGGTACGGGAAACGCGATAATTCCTGATGAAGGGAGGCTCAGCCAGGCACGGGCATTGGCCCCATCGATGAGCAGGCCAAGGAGTATGATGAGGATCAGCGACCGCTGCCATGTAGGTGCCGTGAAAATGTATCTGGTGAGCTGCCCGAGTTTCACATCCCCGCCTTGTGCCATTACGCAAACCCCCCGAGGACGAGTTCATGGCGGTCCTGTGTTGAGTGGACCTCTGCGGTGGTGTAGGTGATCGGGCGCGAGTAAAACGGCGCATTGAGCGTGATGCTCTCGTATTCCCCGCCCTCGCCCGCGATGTTGATGCGCCGTGTTGCGGCAACGCGCTTGAGCCGGTGGATGAGTGCATCGTCGAACCGTGCGCCAAGGAAACTGGCGTCAAGCCCTTCCGCTGCAGTGACAATGATCCGTGCGTCCAGCCGCAGGGCCACTTCCCGGAGGAGGAGCTCGGTGTCCATGTGCCAGAGTGGGGTGAAGAGTTCCAGCCCCAGCCGGTCGGTGATCGCTTTCACGCGCTCGGCCTGGTATTCCGAGGCGACCGCACCGGCAATCACCCCTTCGATATCGAGCCCGGCAAGTCCCGCTTCGAGATCGGCGAGCTCTTCTTCCTTGTTGCCTTCCGTAGGGATTTCCACATACTCAATACCGGATACTTTGGCAATAACCGGCACAACATCCAGGTTTGCCGAGTGGAACATGTAGGAGTCACGGTTCTTCGGGCAGGCGGTCACCAGATAGCGGACGTCTTTTTTGCTGTCAATCGCCTTCTGGCATGACAGGATCGAGTCTTTTCCGCCGGATGTGAGTGCTGCCCAGCTCATGCCTGCTCTCCTATGATTGCGGGGCCTCAAGGATGCCGAAGTGCCGGCGGTACCGGGACTGCATGGCATCCCAGTTCGGGAGATGCGTCTGACAGCCAACGTGCTCGACAATGAACGATGCAGTCACGGTTCCGATCTTGCAGCAGGTAAGCGGCGAATATCCTCGTACATACGCAGAGAGGAACCCGGCCCGGTAGGAATCTCCGGCGCCAGTGGGATCTGAAAGAGTTACCGGTACCACCGGGATGAAATGCTCGTGTCCCCCGGTATAGAGCGTGCTCCCGTCACCGCTCATCGTGAAGATCGCCATGCTGACCTTGCTGATGAGGGCCTCGCGGGTGATCCCGAGTGTTTCACACATCTGCCGGACTTCGTGCTGGTTGGCGAAGAGAATATCCGTGTTCGAGATGAGCGATTCCAGCTGTTCCCTGTTATACCAGAATACGTCCTGCCCGGGATCGAACGAGACAAACTCGCTCTTTTCCGCGACCCTGCAGTTGAACTCCGGGTCGGCGGTTGCCATGTGCACGAGCGGCAGGGCCGGCGCCTCGGAGGTCCTGAATGCCCGGGATGCCCCCCACTCGAAGAAGGTCATCTGGTCGCCGTTATCATCAGTGAACATGAACGCCGTTGGCGTGTGGGCGTCCGGGACAACGAAGAACTGCTGGTGGACCCCGAGTTTCGTCATCCAGCGGTCATAATCGCTGCCGGCAAAGTCACTGCCAACACAGGAATGGAGCGTAACGCTCTCGCCAAGGGTGGCGATACCCGCAGCGATATTGGAAGCCCCGCCACCGTAATAGATCTGACGATCGGTAATGTGGGTAGAACAGTTCTTTTCCGGCAGGTGGGGGACTTTTGAAATATGGTCTATGGCAGTGTGTCCTACGATATGGATCATTGTGCCTGCACATCCACGAGTTTGAGGGGGATGTCGCGCAGCGCCTTGCCGATCACCGACTTGGCGATCCGGCCCGCATGCTCTTCGGACTCCGCCCGGAACACCTTCATCTCGAGGACAAGCCCCACGAGTGCGGTATCCGCAACGACAATCGCGCTCGAGAGTGTCTCCTCGCAGTACGGGCAGGTCAGGTATCCTGCCTCGACCTCCACGTATTTTGCATTGGGGTTCAACCGTTTCCCGGCTTCGCTGATCGCGATCCCGATCGCGTCGTCCAGGGATTTTACATCGCGGACAAGCCACGCGGATTCAATTGTTACAACATAGTCTGGCATGTTCTCTCCTTCACCAGGTTTCGCGGTGCACGTGTTCCCCGACCGCCATACGTCCGGTGAGCTGTCCCGGGGTCTGGCCTTTCCCGATTGCGAGCAGGGCAATGGGGCGGATATGCTGGGGGAGACCGAGGACCTCGCGCACGGCTTCGTCATCGAATGCCCCGGTCCAGCAGCTCTGCAGGTTCCGTGCATGGGCAGCGAGCATCATATAGGTGCAGGCAATCGTTGCATCTTCCAGCGCATAGAGGATCCCCCGCTCGCCATACCGGGACATCGAGCGGACATAGTTGGAACAGACCGCAAGGATCACCGGAGCCTGTTCGATGTGCGTCTGGTTGAAGGCAGCCTCGGCAAGCGCCGCCCGTGTCTCTTCATCGGTTACCACGACCACATCCCAGGCTTCAATGTTGCCGGCACTTGGGGCCGTGCTGGCGCAGTTCAGGATATAGTCGATCTCTTCTTTCGGGATCGGCTCGCTCTCGTATTCCCTGACCGAAGAACGCCCTGAGAGGAACGAGAGGATATCAGAGAAGTCCATGTTCCGAGAGTACCTGCCAAGCTTCCTGTGCCGGTGTGGTGGATGCACTGATCGCCTGGGCAATTTTCATTGATGCCTGTTCCGGCTGGTTTCCCTCGACAAGGGAGATCGCTTCGTTGAGGGCATTGATCGCTTTCTGGAACTCGGCCTGCGAGGTGCTCTGTGCGGCAAACTGGAGCTCGCCCCGTGTTGCTTCCATCATCATGAGAAGCATGCGGCGGCCGCCGGCACGCTCCTGTTCAGGGAACCCGTTCACTGCAAGACAGAACTGGGATATCATGATCAGTTCGGACTTTGCCCGTTCTCCGTACTGATAACTCTTGAGAGCAGTTGGAAGATCCATAGTCACCATAGATGTTGGGATAAAAGACAGTTATCCTTGACGGAATGAACCTGTAGGGCCGGTACGTTCGAAGTTGGAGAGGTTCATCAGGACCTCGACAATGAGAAGGGAGGCATCAGCCGACCTTCGAAGAACACTGACGCGTTCTTCTCATCCTCCTGGTTCTTCGAACCAGTCGGAGAAAAAAAGGTTTTGGGACCTCAATCCCATAAAGGGCTCCCTATTGATTATAGACTGTTTTACCGGGAAGACTTGGCCTTTGTGCCGAGTGCGGAGACTTTTGCCCGCTTCATGTGCCTGCGGATCATCGGGTTTGCTGTGGACTCGTTCATGCCGGATCCACCTGACCGGTCGCCGCCGCGCCTGCCGCCACGTCTTCCACCGCCGCCGCGTCCGCCCTGTGCCTCAGCGATCTGGTCGATCTGCTTTACATTGGCTCCGGCCTTGAAGCGCTGGTTCGGACCCGGGGTTTTTGCCTCGCCTTCTTTCTTGGGGACGAGCCGGATCTGTCCTTTTACACCTTTTACCTGTGCCCAGAGGGTTGTGCCTGTCTTGCCCATAGTTAAACTCCTTATCTAATTCTTCCGTGCGGGTGATAAATGTTGGGTCTGACTGGCCATCAGGCCAGGAAGAGGAGAAGAATTGCGTAGCAATTCTTCGACTTCTGACTGGTTCGCAGACCCCGCGCCTTTATTTAGGTTCCAGCGCCCGGTCGATCTCGGTCTTCAGGACCTCGCTGACCAGCTTCCCGTCAACGGATCCCCGCACTTCTGCCATGACCACGCCCATGAGGGGGCCGAGGGCGGCCCTGCCTTTCTGCGCGATAAAGTCGGAGCGGTCTGCAAGGATCTTCCTGACGATTGCCTCAAGTTCTTCGCGGGAGACCTGGGGTGCCAGTTTTTTGAGGGATTCTTCAAAGGAATTTCCGGCCGCGATGCTCCGGAAGAGTTCCGGAATCGCCTCTTTTGCGGCCTGTCCCTTCTCGACCGCATGCCACGTGGCAAGATACGCATCGTCAGAAATTTTCCTGACATCAACGCCGTCCCTCCTGAGTTCGGTTACTGTTGACAGGATGGTGAACGCAGCGAGCTTGGGCTTGATACCCTCCCTGATCGCGCGTTCGAACAACGGGAGTTTCTCGGAACCGGCAAGCTGCAGCGCATAAGGGAGGTCGATCTGGTACTCTTTCGCGTACCGGTCAGCGCGTGCGGTCAGAAGTTCGGGAATGGATACTGCTTTCCACCGGGCATCACTGATGATGACCGGGAGGACATCCGTCTCGGGATACATCCGCGCTGCGCCCGGCAGGGGCCGCATGTAGGCCGTGCTGCCGGTCTCGAGCATCTTTCGCGTCTCTTCGGGAACCGGTTTATCCGAGAGGGCGATCGCTGCCCGGGTGACAACCTGGCCGATGGCGCACGCAGCCTGCTTTTCGCTCGCTCCTGCGACGATGATTACGCAGTCCGCCTCCCCGGCTTTCATATGCGCCTTAAGGGTTGCGACCTCTTCTGTGGTGACTCCGTATGCCGGGAGTTCGTCGGTGTGGAAGATTCCGCCAACCCCGCACTTCTTCGCGTAATCCGACATCTCGCTGCCCAGCCGGCGTTCCGGCTGGATCTCGCGGCCGACAAGGCCGGCGAAACCTTTGAGAACGATCGCGTGGATCTTCTTTGCCTTCTTCAGCACCGTGGATTTGGTGTCCCTGAAGAGAACAGTGATGTCCTGTGCACTGGCCGTATCCACGGATGCGCCCCTGCCTTTGAGTTCGTCGCGTATCGCAAGGAGGCTCTGCTGCCGCTGGACCTCGCGCCGGACAACTTCGGCGATCAGGTCCAGTTCCTGCACGCCTTTGATCTCCACGCGGGCGCCCTGCGCGATCGAGATGTTGACGTCCTGCCGGATCGTCCCGATCCCGCGCTTTACCTTGCCGGTGGAGCGGAGCACCATGCCGATGTACTCCGCCATCTTCTGCACCTCTTCAGGAGTGTGCATGCACGGGGACGTTGTGATCTCGACAAGGGGAATACCGAGGCGGTCAAGGCTGAAGACCTCGTCTTTCACCCGTTGAGCAGCCTCCTCCTCAAGACAGATCGTCTCGATCTCTCCCCCGTTCGGCAGGGTCCCGTTCAATGCGACAAGGGCCGTGCGCTGGAACCCGCTCGTGTTCGAACCGTCGATCACGAGCTTGCGCATCGTGTGCACCTGCGGGACCGGTGTCATGCCAAACATCTTCCCGATGGTGAGGCAGACGGAGAGCGCTTCGTCATTTATCGGTGCCGGGGGCTCTTCGTCATTCTCGACAAGGCAGGTCGTGTCGTACGTATAGTACTGGAACCGGCGGTCGCGTTTCATCTCTTCCTTTGCCGCCCGGTCGATCTCGCCCATCTCGCTGACCGTTGCCCGCAGGAACCGGGAGAACTCTCCTGCATGTTCGGTTGTCTCGCGGAGAGTGGTCGGGCAGTGGCAGAAAAGTTTCTCCGCTGTGTCCAGCTGCTGGTGGATCTCGATCCCGGCAATAAGGCCGGCCTTCTTATAATCCATGGGCACTCCTCCGGTTGCACTCGCCTTTGAGATCCGATTGCATCAGGACTTTCGCTTTCTTTGTGTCCTTCTCATTACCGAGCACCCACATCATCTTGACCAGCGCCGCTTCCGGCAGCATGTCGCCGCCTTCGATGACCCCGGCATCAAGCAGGTCACGCCCGGTATCGTACACCCGGTCACAGACCCTGCCGTTCATGCACTGCGAGGTCATGACCACCAGGGTCCCTGCGTCAGTGAAGCGCCTCAGCTGAGGAATGAGCGTTGTGCTGGTATGCCCGAGGCCGGTACCGGATATCACAAGACCCTTGTACCCTTCGAACGCCTTGAGGATGTCCGGAGACATCCCCGGGAAGAACTGCACGAGAGCGCAGTGAGGTTCGAGCTTGTCGTGGAGCGCCAGTTTGTGTGTCCCGCGTCGTACCGCATCCGGTGCGAGTGTCACGGTGCGCGAAGGATACTCCACCGTTCCGATCGGCGGGATGCCAAGGCTCCGGAACGCATCGCGGCGCGACGTGTGCATCTTCCGCACCCGGGTGCCGCGGTGGATGGCGCAGTGGTCATCGTTTGTCGAGGCGTGCATCACAACGGCGACCTCACCGAGATCGCTCGTTGCTGCCGCCGCCGCACAGACCGCATTCATCGCGTTGTCGCTCGAAGGCCGGTCGGCAGACCGCTGGGAACCGACAAAGAGTATTGGCACCGGTGTATCGATCATGAAACTGATCGCCGCTGCGCTGTAGGCCATCGTGTCCGTCCCGTGCGTAACAATGATCCCCTTCGCTCCCCCCTTGATCTCCTCATGGATCGCACGTGCAAGCTCCTGCCAGATTGCGGGGGTCATGTTCTCCGAGAGGATAGTCGCAAGAGGGATCGTGCGGTAGTTTGCGATCTCCGCGAGCTCAGGGATCGCAACGAGGATGTCGCTCGCATTGAACTGGCTCGTCACGGAACCGGTCCGGTAATCGATCCGGCTTGCGATCGTCCCTCCTGTGGAGACGATGGATAAATTGGGAAGGCTGCTGTCCTGTTTCACGTCAACCGGCTTTATCGCGGCAGGGGCCGGCCGTTCAACGAACGTGCAGACCCCGGGAGGCACACCGATGTTATAGCCGGAACCGAGCTTGACAACGGCCATGCCATCGCGTTCGGTAATGTATATGCCTTTCAGCTGCTTCTCCCCGTATTCACACCGGACGAGGTCTCCTGAAACGAACTCAGTTGTTATGCTACCAGCCTCCGTGCTGAGGTGATGAGGATCTTTTCTGCGAGGTTAAGGGCAGCCTGTATCTTTTTGGTGCCGGCGCTGTCTGCGTTGAGTTGTTTCTTCCGCTGGGCGATGGACTTCTTCGTTGCCGCCGGTGCCGGTCCACCCGGTGCCGTGCGGAGCGAGAGCGAATACTGCACATCGAGCATCCGGTCGATCTCATCGTTGGTCAGGCCCAGTTTCTTTAAGGATATCTTATTATCCACTTCCTGCGCCGCTGCTTCGAGCGTGGCAAGGGAGAGGTCGCCTTTCTGCACCGCCCTTCCGACAATGTTGTGGGCGGTCCGGAAGGGGAGCCCGTAGGTCCTGACCAGCGAATCGGCCAGTTCGGTTGCCGTAGAGTTACCCTTCCCGGCCTCTTCTGCCATCCGTTCCGTATCGAACGTGGCCCCGTCAAGCATCTCAGCGAGGATCACGGTGCTCTCGTGGGCATCCTGCACCCCGCGCCAGAGGTGGGGGGTGAGATCCTGCAGGTCACGGTTGTAACTCATGGGCAGGCCCTTGACCGTGACAAATGCACCGCCAAACGCCCCGAAGACCGCGCCGGACTTTGCCCGCATGATCTCAGCAACGTCCGGGTTCTTCTTCTGGGGCATGATGGATGACGTGGAGCAGACCGCATCGTCAAGCGTGACGAACCGGACAAAAGCGGAGCTCCAGAGGATCAATTCCTCGCAGAGCCGGCTCGTGTTCGCCATCATGATGCTTAAGTCTGCAAGGGTTTCGAGCGCGAAATCCCGGGTGGCCACCGCGTCCATCGTGTTGGTCACAAGGCCGTCAAACCCGAGGAGGTGCGCGGTGAGGTTCCGGTCGACAGGATATCCTGTTGAGGCAAAGGCAGCAGCGCCGAGGGGCGAGAGGTTGACCCGCGTATAAGCCGACTGGAGCCGGTCGAAGTCCCGGGCGAATGCCTGCTCGTAGGCCAAGAGATGGTGGGCGAGCGTTGTGGGCTGGGCATGCTGGAGATGCGTGAACCCGGGCATGGCGCTTTCGGTGTGCTTGTCGGCAACCGCGAGCAGGGTGGCCCGGACTTTCAGGAGTGCTGCCATCTGGGCAAGCAGGTCCTCGCGGATCCGGATACGGAGGCATGTCGCCACCTCATCATTCCGCGAACGGCCGACATGCATCCTGCCACCGGCTTCCGCACCGATTGATTCGATCAGGAGCGATTCGATCCCGGCGTGGACGTCCTCGTACTGTTCGTCAAAGACCTCGTCCGGGATCCCGTCGTCATAGTATCCGAGCAGTGCCGTAACGATCGGTTTTGTTACGGCCCGTTTATTGATCTTCTGCGTATCCAGCATCAGCACATGGGCAATATCGACGAGCAGGTCAGCGCGGGCAATGGACCGGTCCGCTTCCATTGAAGAGAGGTACCGTGTGATTGCCGCTGACCGTGTGCCGGAAAGACGCCCCTGCCGTACAACGTCCTTTCGCATCCTGTCACCTGCTAATAAATTGGCGGTCATGGGATTAAAGCCACGCCTTACGCGCCGCAAGCTCGATGGCTTGTTGTACCGATTCACGCGGGATGATCGTTGCCACCGGGACGTGGACGAGCTGCTCGATGATGCTGGAGACGATCGGTGCGCAGACAATTGCAATTGCGCCTTCACGCTCCGCCCGGACCGCGGCAACGATCGCGTCTTCCATCGTGTGGACCGGATATTCCCGCACCCGCATACGGTGGCCATCAATATCAGCTACCCGTTCCTCCACGCTCTCCAGCACCGGGCGTGCGGCAATGAGCCCGATGAAGTCTTCCGCACCCACGTGATAGAACTGGCGCAGGGCCCGGATGATCGAGCGGAGAGTCGAAAGGTTGGGTGACCGTTTCCCGTGCATGATCTTATACAGCGAGCTCTGGGCGATCCCGCTCTTTTCCGATAATTCCCGCACGCTGATCCGCAGGTCGTGGCGGAGCAGGTCATTCAGGGTGGCGACGAACTCCTCATCCGAGATAAGGGCAGCGCGCATAAGCCGGTCAATAGGGTCCACCTGTACCATATAACAGGTACAAACGGGCTAATTAAAGAATAAATTTCCCTTTTTGTCCTTAAAATCTCTGCGGGAATCCGGCAAAGAGTGGACAGTAATGATAAAATGTGTATCCAATTGTAAAATTTTTTTATAAAAAATGGACAAAATAAGAGATTTATTGTCCATATGGTGTAATATTTAATAATCCCGAAACAACACTTCCGCATGAAACCGATGAAGATCACGGCAATCGCCCTCATCGCGATTGCCCTTCTCCTGCTCACTGCCGGCTGCACGCAGCCGTCAGGTACCGCAACAACCCCCGCATCTGCGACTCCCGTCAAGGAGCTCGTTATCGGGTACCAGCCGAGCACCCACCAGATGGCGGCAACCACCGCTCTTGAGAAAGGCTGGTTTAAGGAGGACCTCGCTCCTCTTGGTGTCGTAAATGTCTCGGACAAGGTCTTCCCGAGCGGCCCGCCCGAGATGCAGGCGATGCTTGCCGGCGAACTCGATGTTGCCTATGTTGGTGCAGCCCCGGTCCTGACCGCGCTCTCCACCGGGCTTGACGCAAAGATCGTTGCCGGTGTCAACACGCAGGGCTCTGATCTTGTTGTCCGGACGGATCTTAACTACACAGGCCCGGAGAGCCTCAAGGGCCTGACCATCGCCACGTTCCAACCGGGAAGCATCCAGGACACCGTCCTGCGTGACTGGCTGGTGAAAAATAATCTCACCCCGGACAAGGACGTCTTCATCAAGGGCATGGGACCGGGCGATGCCGTTACGGCAATCACGGCCGGAAAAGTCGATGCTGTCTTCCTGCCAACACCTTCCCCGAGCACGGTCGTGAACCAGGGCAAGGGCAAAGTCGCGGTCCACTCCGGTGAGATGTACCCGAACCACACCTGCTGCGTCCTTGTTGTCAGCGGCAAACTGATCCGCGAACACCCGGAGATCGTGCGCCAGATCATCAAGACCAATGAAAAGGCCGTTCTCTGGAACGAGCAGAACATCGACGAGGCTGCAGTGATCTACTCGACCAAGACCGGCGCCAAGATCGAGGATGTCACGTCATCGCTCAAGGAATGGGACGGCAGCTGGGCATCGGACCCGAACATCATTGTCGCACCGGTCCTCGATTACGCGAAGATCCAGTACGAACTCGGGTACATCAAGAAACCTCTCACCAAGGAAGACATCTTCGATCTCACGTTCTACACGAAGAGCTGAAGTACCCCAACCAACCTTTTTTTCCCATGAAGTTCTTTACTATACAGTACTATCCAGAGCACCAGCCGGCACCGTAACTACGAAGGGAAATCCGGTTGGAAAAAAAACAGGGACCAGAATCCATGGGCAGACATGCAGAAATGAACGGCAAAGACTGGCGGCTCGGCGTGCTTGCGGTCCTGCTGGCAATCATCATATGGCAATTCGTTGCGGCAGTGATCATACAGTATCCTTTCATCCTCCCCGCCCCTACCGATGTTTTCTCCGCATTTGTCAGTCTGCTCCAGGCCGGAGATATCTTCCTTGACATCAAGGCGAGTCTCATCCATTTCGCCATCGGTCTTGGGCTGGCGCTCCTTGTCGGCATCCCGTTTGGGATCATCATGGGCTGGAACCGCCGGTTTGAGTCCTTCATCGATCCTATCATCGAACTCCTCCGCCCGATCCCACCCCTTGCCTGGATCCCGTTTGCAATCATCTGGTTCGGGCTGACCTCCTTCTCCGCAGGGTTCATCATCTTTGTCGGGGCGGTCTTCCCGATCATCATCAACACCTACAGCGGCTTCCGCGGTGTGCCCAGAATTTTTGTCGAGGCAGGAAAGATGCTCGGGTGTACAAAGGACCGCGACCTGATCCGGTACATCGCGTTCCCTGCCGCCCTCCCCTCGGTCGCCGCGGGGATACGGATCGCAACCGGTGTTGGCTGGATGTGCCTGGTCGCTGCCGAACTCTTCGGGGTCTCGAATTACGGTCTCGGGCAGAAACTCTGGTTCTTCTATTCCCTCCACCAGATGGACAGTGTTGTCGTGTACATGATCCTCCTGGGCATGATCGGCCTGGCGTTCGACATGGTCTTCCGGTATTATATAGACCGGCATTTCCTGAAGTGGCGGACCGGGGAGGTGGCGTGATATGGGCAATCTTGAGATCCGGGACCTGAACCAGTCGTTCCCACGGGATGATGGCTCGCGGCTCGTTGTCCTTGAGCACCTCAACCTATCAGTGCAGGACAAGGAGTTTGTCTGCATCCTCGGCTCGTCCGGGTGCGGCAAGACCACGCTGCTCCGCATGATCGCGGGCCTGGACACTGCGGAGTCAGGCTCGATCATCCTCGATGGCGAGGAGATGAAAGGCCCGAGCCCGAAGGTGGGCATGGTCTTCCAGGAATATTCCCTCTTTCCGTGGCGCACGGTGATTGACAACATCGCCTTTGGTCTTGAGATGAAGAGCGTGGCAAAAGAGGAACGCTACCGGGTTGCCGGACAGTACCTCGACCTCGTCAACCTCTCCCAGTTCCGGGACAGTTACCCCTCGGAGCTATCAGGAGGGATGCGGCAGCGGGTTGCGGTTGCCCGGGCGCTCGCGCTCGACCCGGTCCTCCTCTTAATGGACGAGCCGTTTGGCGCACTCGACGCCCAGACGCGTAACATGCTCCAGCAGGAACTGCTCACGATCTGGGAGAAGACAAAAAAGACGGTGGTCTTCATCACCCACAGCGTGGACGAGGCGGTCTTCCTCGCGGACCGGATCATCGTGATGACGCCCCGGCCGGGCCGGATCTGCCGGATCTTCG
>Ga0153915_10000036_pt1 | contig 129296 bp, 154 predicted proteins | sample Opewatmetagenome_2_FD_107003 | JGI IMG/M metagenome (GOLD analysis project Ga0153915, IMG submission 107003) | Freshwater wetland microbial communities from Ohio, USA - Open water 3 Core 3 Depth 3 metaG | ecosystem: Environmental > Aquatic > Freshwater > Wetlands | place: USA: Ohio, Lake... | reverse complement strand
TTCTTTCCCGTACCGGCGTTTGTTCACTTTGACATTGATCCTCTGCTGTTCCTTTGCTACCTCCTCACAAATACAAAGTTCCTTAGGTAGTCCACACGTCGGGCAAATCCCACCAATCATTACCAGTATTTTTAAGGTTCTCTTTATTTATTACCTTGCATTGCATAGGGGAAAATTGGGAAGAAAATACCAGAATGTGGCAAATATTGGCCAATTCCCGCCCGTTTTTCTAACTCATCACCAGTCCGGGATACATGGGCACCTGTTTTTATGATCCCTGCATACATTGTACGGAAAAGCTATGTCTTTGTTCGTGGTGGGTTCTGCATCCCACGTGGGAAAAAGTGTCACGGTTGCTGCCATCTGCCGGTGCCTTGTCCGCCGCGGGTGCATGGTGGCCCCGTTCAAGTCCCAGAACATGAGCCTGAACTCGTATGTCACACCGGGTGGCGGTGAGATCGGCATGGCCCAGGCGATGCAGGCTGCTGCAGCAAAGCTGGTACCTCATGTTGACATGAACCCGGTACTCCTGAAACCGAAGGGTGACTGTGTCTCGCAGGTTGTGCTGAACGGCAGGCCCTATAAGGATGTCCCGATCACGGAATATTACCAGGAGACCCCCGGACTTCTTGAACATGCACTGGCGGCGTATGACCGGCTGAAAACTGAATATGGTCACGTGGTGGTGGAAGGTGCCGGTGGGGCAGCGGAACTGAATCTCTACGACCGGGACATTGCCAATACCCAGCTTGCCCGGAGACTCCGGATCCCGCTGATCCTGGTTGCCGATATCGAACGCGGTGGTGTGTTTGCGCAGGTCTGGGGGACGATCCAGCTCCTTCCTCCGGATATCCTCCCGCTGGTCCGGGGGATCATCATCAACAAGTTCCGCGGCGATCCGGCCATTTTCACACCGGGAATAAAAATGATCGAGGACCTTTGTGGGATCCCGGTCCTCGGCGTTGTCCCGTATTTCACCCTGCCGCTGCCGAGCGAAGACTCCCTCTCTATCGGTGACAAGAGCGCCGGCAACGGGAAGGTGCGGATCGGTGTCATACGGCTCCCCCGCATTGCTAATTTTACCGATTTCGAGCTCCTCGAACAGTATGCGGCTGTCGATTATGTGCCTCCCGGCGCCCCGCTTGATGCCTATGACTGCATCATCATTCCCGGGACAAAGAACACTATTGACGACCTCAAGGTCCTTATGGAGAGCGGCATGGGCCGGGAACTCCACCGTGCCCGTGAACAGGGAATCCCGATCATCGGGATCTGCGGGGGGTACCAGATGCTGGGCACGACCCTCGTGGATGCAGGATTCGAGTCAGTTGCCGGGACATACCCGGGGCTTGGGCTGCTGGATTGCGTCACGCACTTTGCATCGTACGAGAAGAACACAACCCAGGTGAAACGTCAGGCACAGGATATTCCCCCGATCCTCTCCGCGATGGGGACGGTCACCGGGTACGAGATCCACATGGGTATCACGGATGCGGGCAGCTGCCGGGAAGCACTACATGGTGACGGCAGGGTGAGTGATGATGGTCTCGTGTTCGGCACCTACATGCACGGTTTGTTCCAGAACCCATCAGCCGCGAATGCGCTGCTCTCATACCTGTACGAAAAGAAAGGGCTGCCGTTCGATCCGATCCCGGAGACCATTGCTGACCCGTACGAGACGCTTGCCGACCTGTTCGAGGAGCATGTCGATATGGATGCGGTGGAAGCACTGGTCAGGGCCGGATAAAATTCAAAAAAATTAACTGATAATATTCGTGATGCTGTGGAATCCCTCGCCCTGGCGGTCAGCGCACTTCACGGCATCGGCTTTGGTAAAATCCACCCGTTCGGTTACCCGGCACTTCGTGCAATACGCAAGTGAAGGCGACTTCACGAACTTCCCGCTGACCCGGAACTCGCGGCAGTGGATGCAGAACCCGCAGTTCTCCAGCGGTTCTTTCTTTTTGGGAAGACACTGGACGTGCCCCCTGGCTGCAGGTAATATGCGATAATCCTCTTCAGTCATGATGCTCCGCGCTGGCGTACGATATATTTCACCCGTGACCATATAAAACCGGAGAACGGGGGCCCAAAAAACATCAGCCTTAAACCATACCGGCACGAAAACTCATGCATGAAGGTGTGTATCATGTGCGGGGGGGAAGGCACCCGCCTCCGTCCCCTCACATTCGAACGGCCCAAGCCCTGTATCCCCATCGTCAACCGTCCCTCCATCCAGCATCTGGTCGCACACCTCACGAACCTCGGGTTCCGGGAAGTGGTGCTCACCCTCGGCTACATGGGAAATGCGATCGAGGAAGCGCTCGGTGACGGCTCGCTCTTTGGCGCCGAGATCACCTATGTCCACGAGACGACCAAACTCGGGACGGCAGGCAGCGTGAAGAACGCCCAGAAGTATCTTGACGGGCAGGACTTCCTCATCGTCGGTGGCGACCATGTCACTGACCTCAACGTGCTGGAATTTTACCGGTCACACCAGAAAGAGAAGGCAACGGTGAGTATCGGGCTCATCTCCATCGATGATCCCGGGGAATATGGTATTGCCGAGATCGATGTCGGGTATGAGATAAAACGGTTCAAGGAAAAGCCTGCACCCGGCGAGATCTTCTCCAATCTTGCAAGCACCGGTATGTACGTCTGCAGTCCCGATGTCTTCGACTACATCCCTGCAGGTGTCAAGTATGATTTTGCCCGTGACCTGTTCCCCCGGCTGATGCAGGAAGGGCATTCCCTCAAAGGCTGGCTTGCGAGAGGGAACTGGACTGATGTCGGGAGCCCCCATTCCCTGCGCCAGGCAGAACGGTGGAAACTCCAGGGGATCGATTTCACCGACATCATCGGCGACCTCTCGATGCATGGCGCACAGGTCCAGGGACCCGTCCAGCTCGGGGGTTCGATCACGCTCGGCAAGAACACCCGGGTCATCGGCCCGGTGGCAATCGGCCCCGGCACTACAATCGGGGACAATGTCCTGATCGGCCCGTACACCAGCATCGGGGAAAAATGCATCCTCCGGAACAACGTGAAGGTCTTCTCATCGTCTCTCTACAACCGGGTGATTATCGGGGCAAACAGCACGATCTCCGGGTGCATCATGGACAACGACACCCATATCGGGGAGCACTGCAGCATTGAGAACGACACCGTGATCGGTCCCCGTGTCGTCCTGCGTGACCGTGTGGTGGTCCACTCCAAGACCCGGCTCTGGCCGGAAGTAGTCATACCTGATGGCACGGTTGTAAAAGAGCATGTGCTCAACGAGAAGTTCGACCTGCGGTACGAAGGTTCGTAGGTTTTTTTAAAAAATAAAAAATCGGCTCTGTAGAAATCCTTCTCACAATACACTCAGTGGAATTACGAGTGTGACCCCCTCTCTCCCCCAGGGGGGGAGGCAGTCCAAGGGGGCAAGCCCCCTTGACCCCCTTAGTTTTTAATTTTTTTCAAGGCTCGCATACGGCTAAGTTCCACGGGGCGAGGGTCGGCAGACCCCGAGCGCCCGTGGCTCCATCCCTATCTAACACTATCCCACACAGGTTTTCTACAGAGCCAAAAATCCCTTTTTCAAAACCTTTGAAAAATTAGCTCGGTAAATAACCTTTTTTGATATGAGCTCCCCCGCCCGCTCCATTTGTACACCGCCCGACCCCCGTCACCCACGGAGCCAGGACCGTCCCTTCATCCACCCCGTAAAACTGGACGAATCCGGCTCGGAAATGGGAGGGGCCCTGCGGGGGTCGGGCGGTGTACTTTAACATTTTGTCGCCCGTGACCACCAGATCCGGGGGACAATTTCCGACGGCAACTTCCTGAACCACACCGGTTTGTTCGCACAGGAAGTACACCGCCCGACCCCCCCACCACGAGTACAATGTAAGCCCGGGAGCGTTAGCATCTTGAAATGATTTCAACAGAGCAGGAAAAAGAGTAAATTATCAGACTCTCTTCGCAAACGAACAGGTCATCAGACCTGTGAGTGGGAAAAAGAGTCTTCAGACTCTTTTGATCTGCGAACAGGACATCAGTCCTGTGAGTGGTTTAACATGTCATCAGACACGTTTAACCAGGCGGTGCGTGATCGCAACAAGCGGGTGACGGGCGTAATCGAGCACCTGCACATCGTCAAGGGTTTTTAAGTTCATCGCGAGCGCCGTGCGTTCCATGCCCAGCTCGATATCTTCCTTGATCTCGATGATGTATGCATCGAGCGCGGTGATACCAAGTTTCTTTGCCGCTATGGCCCGGTGGTGGCCGTCGACGAGGATGATGCGTCCCGGGCGTTTTACGACAATGATCGGCTCGGCGAGCCCCTTCTTGATCTCATAGATCCGGCCCTCCAGTTCGTCCTCATAGATCTTCGACTGGGTGGGAAGGAGTTCCTTGACCGGTATCGTCCCCCGGTCGAGCGTGGGGTCCACGTTATAGAGTTTCTTGAGCGTGGTCATGAAATTGAAGACTTTCTCAGGAGATACGTGCTCGATCTGCGACCGGATCACGTCAGAATTGGAGATGATGCCCAGGAGGTTATTCTTCTCGTCAACAACCGGCAGTTTCTGGATACCGCTCCGGAAGATGACACGGGCTGCATCGTTGATGTCCATCTCAGGGTCGGCGACAATAAGGTTTGAGGACATGACCTTTTCGACCGGTGTTTCCGGCTGGACGAAGAGCAGGTCACGGGCCGATATATACCCGACGACCATGTTCTCCTTTACGACCGGAAACCCGTCATGATGGGTCTTCTGGATCCGGTCGATGACGTCCTTTGCCGTGCCGTTGAAATCGACGCTGACAACATCATAGGTCATATAGTCCTTGACCTTTTTTTTGTCCATCAGTACAGCTTTACGGCCTCAGGCACTTTAAAACATCGGTAAAAAAAGAAAAAAACCACCGTTGCCGGTGGTTACTCGATCTCGATCTTGGATTTTTTTTGCGGGGCGGTCTTTTTCAGGGTCACTTCCAGGACCCCGTTCCTGAAACTTGCTCTTGCATTGTTTTCGGTGACATCAGCCGGAAGGATGACGGCCCGGCTCATGGAGCCGGACACGCGTTCCCGCATGTAGAATCCCCCGGCGGTATCTTCTGTCTTATCGGTTCGTTCGCAGGATATCTCAAGAGTTCTGGGATTCAGCAGCTGCAGGGCAACGGCCTCTTTGTCGACTCCCGGGAGGTCTGCGACGACAATGATCTCATCACCGTGTTCCCGGACATCCACGCGGAACTCGCCGCGGATTGCCGAAAGCATGCGGTCGCTTCTCCCTGCGGCCGGCAGGAGCCTGTTGCCCGCTGACGCCAGGTGGAACATGCTGTCAAGTTCCGCCCGCATATCTTCCATCTCCTGCCAGATGGAATCAGGTGGATATCTTCTCCATGCCATGACCATTCCTCCTTTTCATGGTACCCATTCTGTCAATAATGGGTTAACCTAACGTTACTAAATATACTTAATAAACATTGCTATTATACCATTACATATCGGAATAGTTTATAGCGTGTGGTTACGATGTAGTAAGGAGGATCGTTACGTATGGGTAAACAAAAGCAAAAAGAAGCAGCACAATCCAAGTGGAAGAAGGTACTTTTTGTCATTGCCGCAGTGCTGTTTGTGTTCATCATGGTGGTTTCATCCATGGGAATGAACTGGATCACCGGTATTGCCCCGATTAAGGCAGGAGACCAGGTCGTGATCGATTATACGCTCTATGATACAGCGGGTAATCCATTCATGACCTCAAACGAGCAGCTGTACAAACAGCAGATCAGCAGCGGGAGCGGGATCCTGTATACCCAGCAGCTGACTCTTATTGCAAACCAGTCCCTGAACCAGGCCATCTACCCGGTCCCCGTCTATATCGCAAGCAACGGCGGGAGCACGGAAGGATTTGCACTGTACAACCCGGAATATAACGCGATAAGCAGAGGTGTTGTGGATATGAGGACCGGTGAGAAGAAGAAGGTGAACTTTACCTCGGGCAGTGCCATGAGCACCATCTTCTCGGCAGATGACCTGCAGAGAGTTAATGTGAACATGAGCGAGCTTTCGATTGGCGACTCGCTTGTGATGGGCGTATCAGAAACCCCGAATGCGACCGCATCCAACTCGACGGAGATCACTTATCTCAGGTTCGGGCAGGTCACCCGGCTCACCCCCGCAGGTGCCGTTGTTGATTTCGGCTATCCCTATGCCGAGATCACGGTGAGTTCCTTCACCAAGCAGTAATAACCGACCTATATCCTTTTTATTGCCGGGACCGATTCCTGTTCATGGCGATTCGTGTACTCTGCTTTTTCCAGCCGGGATGTATGGGCTGCATGGAACAGGCACCGATCAATGCCGAAGTAACAAAGAAACTCGGTATTCCTATAGAGGAGATCGATGCGATCAAAAATCCGGGATATGTTGCAGAATTTCACCTGAAAGCAACACCTACTATCATTGTGATCGCGGACGGTGCTGAAAAGGAGCGGTTTGAAGGCGTGGTCCACGTTGAACAGATGGAGTCCACCCTGAAAAAATACCTATGAAAAGGATTATACCCGGATGCCGTAGATCCGCTTGATACGGTGAGCAACGGTCTTCCAGCCCTCTTTTCTCATGAGCGGGCCGTCCCTGAGCTTGAGGTGCGAGATCCGGAACCGTTTCCCGGATGCCACATACATGTCGTTGACCACAAACGGCTGTTCGCCATCGCACTCCATGTAGACCGGGATTGTCCTCCTGCCATCATGGATGGAGACCTTGACAATGACATTCTCGATTGTCCGGGTCCACAGGGTCGTGATATCGGGAGCCTTTGCCCGGTTCACTCTCTTGTCTCCGCATTCGATCGAGGTCACTTCGACACCGAAGGCATCGTCGCCGCACTCGGCAACAAGGTGGTCGTCCACGCTGCATTCGTCCTCTTCCGCAAGCTCGATCCCGCAGACCTTCGAGGTCCCTTCGCGGGAAACGATTGCCTTGATCATGAGCGCCTGCGGCTCCTTTTCTTTCGGGAGACGCTGGTGATGGCCGCAGGTTGTGCACCGGACGAGCATGTCGCGGGAATCCGCAAGTACCTCGTGCTCGGTCTCATCGTTGCACTCGGGGCAGTTGGCGGTGATAAACATTGAATATCAATGGCAACCCTCACATGATAAAGCATGGAGGCGCAGGAACAGATCCGGTGCCGGGGACACCCGCTTGTCCTTGGCACGCACCCGACAACGTTTGAGGTGACGTGCGAGGACCACCTGACCGAAAACGGCAACTGTATTGTCGGGATCGGCGCAGAGAAGGGCTGCGCCGGGTTGTCGGAAGCGTTCAGACACGTCCTGTCCCGCGACGATGCAGTCCTGCTGACACGGCTGGAATGCGGGGGTGTGGTTGCCGAGATCACGTCCCGGGGCTCTGCCCGGATGACGCTTGACCACCCGACGGACCTGGTCTGGCGCAGGAGCACGTTTGTCTGCGGGCGTACGGTCGGGATTCTTTCCGACAAGGTAGCAGCAACGCTACCGGAAGACCTGATAAAAAATCTTATGTCGGGAAAAGAGATGCTCGTGACCCTGACCGCTACTTGTCCCGGCTGAGTGTCGTGATCTTCACTTCTGCCTCGGCAAGCATACTCTCGCACTGTTTCACGAGCGCTGCACCCTGCTCGTAGAGTTTCATGCTCTCGTCAAGGCTCGTAGTTCCGTCTTCGATCTTCTCGATGATCTTCTTCAGCTGTTCGATCTTTACTTCATATGTTTCCGTCATGGTCCACCCGCTCCACGTTCACGAGACTGCTCCCGTCATAAAACCGGATTTTCATGCGATCGCCCGGCGCGATGGCCCCCACGCCCCGGATCACGGCCCCGTCTTTCTCCGCAACGCAGTATCCCCGGGCAAGGAGTGCACGGGGGCTCCTCCCGGCGAGTGCCGTCCGCATTTCCGCGAGGAGGAGGCGCTCGCGTTCGAGCCGGGTAACAAGTCCCCGTTCGAGCCGGTCTGCGATATCGGCCACACCGGTCTTCCGCTCATCCAGTTTCCGGAGGAACCGCTGGGGCCGGAGCCGGTCACGGAGGCCGGTAACTTCTTCCTTTGCCCATACAACCCTCCCGAACAGGGATGAGCTCATCTGTACTTTCAGTTCCTGCAGCTGCAGGGAGAGGGTATTCCGGTCCGGCACGACCAGTTCGGCAGCCGCGGAGGGGGTCGGTGCCCGGACATCCGCTGCAAGATCGGCGAGTGTTACATCCACTTCGTGGCCAATGGCACTGACGACCGGTACCGGGCAGGCTGCGATCGCTTTCACCACGTCCGGGTGATTGAACGGGAAGAGGTCCTCAAAGCTTCCCCCGCCCCGGGCAACGATCACGACATCCATCAGCCCGGTGAGGCGGCGGATTGCTCCGGCAATCTCCGTATGTGCCCCCTCTCCCTGAACGGCCGTTGGCGAGATGATGATCTCCACCGGAAATCTCCGCCCGATGACGTTCCGGATATCATGGATCACGGCGCCGGTCTCGGACGTGACGACCCCGACCCGGGCGGGAAATGCGGGGAGCGGCCGTTTCCGTTCAGCGGCAAACAGGCCAAGAGCAGAGAGTTCCTTCTTCCACTGCTCGACGAGCAGGTATTTTTCGCCAAGGCCGGCCTTCTCTATTGCCCGGACCTGCATCTGGTAGGCGCCGTGAGGGGCATACACGACCACCGACCCGGAGACCACCACCTCCATCCCCTCGGCCGGGGTGAACGCGAGCCGGTCCGCATCCGACCGCCACATCACGCACTTGATCACTGCTGCGGTTGAGCCGCCACCTTTTTCAGAGAGCGAGAAGTACCGGTGTCCCCGGCCATGGTGCTTGTAGTTCGTTACCTCGCCCCGGACCCGGATGTCCTGCAGTCGCGGGTCGTCGAGGAGCCCGGCAATGATTGCCGAGAGCTCCGAGACCAGCAGAGGCGCATTCGTTACGGCGGGAGGTTCATCCGGGGTATTGAACCAGTCCATCAACAACTATTAGGCTAAAACCGCATATCAAATAGTACTACCATGGTGTCGTTCTCCGTAGCGAGCATGTTCTTCCACGAGTACACCCTGCCCGAGATCTTCTCGTTTGTCTCCCGGTCCGGTCTCAACGGGATCGAGTTCTGGCTGGAGACTCCCCATTTCTGGCTCCGGGACATGCCGGTGGACGAGGTGATTGCCTGCCGGAAGCAGCACCCGGAACTCGTGACCTTCACCGTGCATGCCCCCATCCTCGACCTCAACCCGTGTTCCATCAACCCGGATGTGGCCGAGGTCTCGGTCGAATATGCGGTCAGGTCGCTTGAGATTGCCGGGCAGATGGGTGCCGGGGTATTCACGGTCCACCCGGGACGGAGGACCGCAAAACGCCCCCCGGGCGAGGCGGATTTCTCCCGGTTCAGTCATTACATCAGCGTCCTCCGGGAGGCGGCGATGCGGGACTCAATCCGGGTCTGTATGGAGAACATGGAGCCGAAGGTCAACTCGCTGCTCTCATCGCCCGAACGGATGCGGGAGCTTCTCGATAACGAACCCTGGCTCTTCTTCACGCTCGACGTGTCCCACGCCCTCTCGAAATCGGAGGAGGAGCCGATCCGGTATATCGAGCTCTGCCATGACCGGCTTGTAAACGTGCACATCAGCAGGGCCGAGGGAAAGACACTGCACCTGCCGCTCGCAAAAAGCCCCGTCATGGCAAAGGTCATGGGATCATTGCGGGACAATGGGTATAATGGCAGTCTCACGCTCGAGATCGAGGACCTGAACTTCGGCCGGCCCTGGTCGTCCGGGGAGAAGATCGCCCTGCTTGCACAGGACTGCGCCTTTATGCACAGCTGTATGGACTAATCGCTGGTTTTATTAAATTCGCTCCCGAATATACTGGTACACTTTCAGGCGAAGTCGTATATCGTGCACCCGCACGTTGTGAAACACAATGATAGAAAACGCACTTGAAATCTTTCTTTTCATCATCTGCGTCATCCTTTCTGCGTTTTTTTCCAGTTCGGAAGTCGCTCTCATCTCAATGACCCGCGCGAGGGTAAGGACGCTCGATAATGAGAACCGGGTCGGATCCCATGCCCTTGTGGCTCTCAAGGAATCCCCCGAACATCTCCTTACAACGATCCTCATCGGGAACAATATCGTCAATATCTCCGCCGCATCGCTCGCAACCGCGATCGCCATCCAGTGGTTCGGTGACATCGGGGTCGGCATAGCGACCGGGGTTGTTGTCATTATCCTCCTGGTATTCGGTGAGATCGGGCCGAAGATCTATGCGACCCGCGCCCCTGACTCGTTTGCCCTTACGGTAGCCCCGATCATCCTCTTCCTCTCCAAAGTATTCGCCCCTGCCATCTGGCTCGTTGAGCGCGTGAGCCCGAAACTCGGACTTGGGAAGGACGCAGCGGAACCTTCTGTTACCGAAGAGGAGATCAAGGAGTGGATCGATGTCGGTAAGGAGGAAGGCACCATCGAGCAGAACGAGCAGGACATGCTCTACTCGGTTCTCGAGTTTGGTGACACGACTGCCCGTGAGATCATGACGCCAAGGGTGGACGTGATCCTGATAGAAGATACGGTGACGTTCGATAACGCGATCCGGATCTTCAATGAGACCGGATTCTCCCGCATACCGGTGTACCACGACCGGATCGACAACATCATCGGCATCCTGAATGTCAAGGATGTCTTTGCCGCCATGGTATCGCGGCGGAATAATGCAAACATCAGCGAAGTGATGTATGATCCCATCTTTGTCCCCGAGACCAAGAAGATCGACGACCTGCTAAAGGAGCTGCAGGTCCACCGTGTCCAGATGGCAGTGGTCATTGACGAGTACAGCAGTTTCGTCGGGATCGTGACCGTCGAGGACATCCTCGAGGAACTGGTCGGGGATATCATGGATGAGTACGACAAGGAAGAGCCGGATGTGCAGGAGATTGCGCCGGGCGTCTTTGTTGTCGATGCGCAGATGTGGATTGAGGACGCGAACGAGCGGATGGAGATCAGTCTTCCTGAGGACGAGTCCTATGATACCCTCGGGGGGCTGCTCATTGACCGGCTCGGCCACATTCCCCTCCACCCCGGGGAGAAAGCCGAGCTGCCGGAGCAGAATATCACGCTCTCGGTCATGCAGATGCATGGCCGCCGGATCGTGAAAGTGAAGGTGCTCGTCCACGCGGTCCACGGGAACGGCAAAAAGTCAGCGGATAATGGATCCACCGAGGAGAAGTCATTATGAAACGGATCGCGGTGCTGGCATCCGGCCGGGGCTCAAACTTCCAGGCGGTGATCGATGCGATCGCTGCTGGAAAGATTCCCGCAACCTGTGTGGCGCTCATAACGGACAACCCGAAGGCATATGCGATCGAGCGGGCAGGGAAGGCAGGTATCCCGGTAAGAATCATAAATTTCGCATCGTTCCCAACGCGGGAGGCGTATGAACAGGCTCTGCTTGCAGCAATGGAGGAAGCCCGTGCCGACCTCTATGTCCTTGCCGGCTACATGCGCATCCTCGGGTCCGGGGTTGTACAGGCATTCCCCGGGAAGATGGTGAATATCCACCCCGCCCTCCTCCCGAGTTTCACCGGCCTCCATGCCCAGCGGCAGGCCGTGCTCCATGGCGTGAAAGTTGCGGGGTGCACGGTACACTTCGTGGACGACAGTCTTGACGGGGGACCTATCATCCTCCAGAAGTGTGTCCCGGTCATGGACGACGACGACGAGGACGACCTTGCCGACCGCATCCTTGAGCAGGAACATATCGCGTTTCCCGAAGCGATCCGTCTCTTCTGCGAAGACCGGCTTGAGATCGTGGGAAGGAACGTCCGGGTCCGGAAATAAATCCCCCGGCATTTTTTCATTGCACCGCGTTGCAGCATCATGCCGGGTTCCCGGCGACCCTGAAGATTATTATCCAAGACGCCGATAGTATACCAGAACCGGGAGCCGGTACAGGGACCATGAAAGGGAAATCCAAAAACCCGGCGACAAAGAAGATTGCCCGGGAACGTATCAGTGTGCTGTTCGAGCAGGCACGGCAGGCATTCGCGGCACACCCGGAACGGAGCAACCATTATGTTGGACTCGCCCGGAAGATCGCGATGCGCCAGCGGGTCCGGATTGACCGCGACCTCCGCCGCCAGTACTGCCACCACTGCTATGCGTTCCTCGTCCCGGGCAGCAATATGCGGGTGCGGGTGCACCGGGGCAATGTCGTGGTCACCTGTGGCTCCTGCAACAAGAAGACACGATACCGTGTGGTGAGACCGGATGCCGGAACCGAACAATAACTCAATGCAGGACCTCAAACCGACCGTCTGGATCGGGAAACAGGGGTGCACGGGAACGATGATCGATGAGATCGTATCCCAGCTCAAGAAGCGCAAACTGATCAAGGTCAAGTGGCTCCAGAACACCGAGGTCGACCCGGAGGCGATTGCGGCGCAGGCAAAGGCCCGGCTCGTTGAAGTCCGTGGCCGGACCCTGGTGCTCGCGGGCAAGGGCCCGGTCCAGGGGGGCCCGGCAACACCCGTGAAAGCCCCTGCGAAAGTCACGGCAAAGGCAACCGCCCGGGCCGCCGTCAAATCCATGGCAGGACCTCCGGGGAAGGCTCCTGTAAAAGACACTGCAAAGGAATCGAAGCCTTCAAAGCCACGGCGAATTGGTACAATGAGTCGGGCAAAGAAGTGAGTACTCCCGGGGCTTCGCTCCCGGACTACCCTTCGTGATAACGGCTCGTTGTGACGGGCAGGCGTACAACTGATTTCCGATGACTTTTACGTTCAACCGGGGCAATCACCATGAGACCTCAGCCTTTTTCCCTGATCCGTCGGGGCCTCTGACCTTGGAAACGTATAAGAACCTTCCTCACAAATAACATAAGACTGTTATTTCATTATTCAACAGTGAGGTAGTAGATGACAACAGTATACGATGTCCCCGCTGACCACATCATCCGGAGGGTCGCCGAGGAGCTCAAGAAGAAGAAGGAGATCACTCCTCCCGCCTGGGCAGCCTTCGCAAAGACCGGTGTGCACAAAGAGATGCCGCCGGAAGATCCCGACTGGTGGTTCATACGGGTAGCAGCAGTGTTGAGACGCGTCTATGTCGACGGCCCGATCGGTGTCGAGAGGATGCGAAGCTTTTACGGTGGTAACAAGAACCGCGGCTCAAGGCCCAATGCGTTCCGCAAGGGTTCAGGCTCGGTCCTGCGCAAGTCTGTCCAGCAGCTTGAAGCAGCAGGTCTTATCATTCACGACAAGACCGGCCGGAAAGTATCTCCTGCAGGTATGGCCTTCCTCGATGCATTCGCACAGGAAGTGAAGAAGAACCCGCCAGCACCCGTCCCGAAACGTGTCAAGCCGGTTGTCGAAGAGCCCAAGAAGGCCGACGGCAAGGGCAAGAAGAAGGGCGGTGCCAAGGAACCGGCAGCCGAAGGTGCTGACGGGGCCAAGGCTGAGAAGAAGCCGGCAAAGAAGAAAGCCGAGAAGACTGAAGCACCCCAGTGAGGTGTACTTATGGGAGACGACGAGCTTAACGAACTCCGCAAACGCAGGATGGCGCAGCTGCAGCAGCAGGCTGGCAATCAGGAAGCTATGCAGGAAGAGCTCGAACGCCAGCAGCGTCAGAAGTCTCAGATCCAGATGATACTCATGCAGATTCTCGAGCCGGATGCACGGGAACGCCTGAATACCATCAAGCTCACCAAGCCGGAATTCGCCGGTGCGGTCGAACAGCAGCTCATCCAGCTCGCACAGAGCGGACGGCTGCAGAAGAAGATTACCGATGCACAGTTCAAGGAGCTGCTCAGGCAGCTCGCGCCTGCCAAGCGGGATTACTCCATAACAAGGAAATAATGAAAGCCGGAGTGCTGTACAGCGGCGGTAAGGACAGTTCCCTTGCAGCAATCATGCTGGGTACGTATTACCAGGTCGAACTCAACACGTTCGTGTTCGACCCGGACCGCCTAATCCCCTCGGTTGAGGCTGCGGCAAAAGTGCTGGGATATCCCATAAGAAAACGAGTATTCGAGAAAGGATTGCTGAACGAAATGGTCGACCTGGTCATAGAGAAGGGGTATCCGAACGATGCCATCAACCGCGTGCACCAGTCGGCCGTGGAATCGCTCGCAGGAGAGTATAACGTGGTCGGGGACGGCACACGGTTTAATGACCGGGTCCCGATGCTCTCCCGTGCAGCGGTCCAGAGCCTGGGTAACCGGACAGGGTGCTCGTACGTGCGGCCCCTGCTTGGCTATGTCAGGCCCGAAGTCGACCGTCTGGTGGACCGGTTTCTTATCGTGGAATACGGGGAAACCGGTACGATCCCAAACGGCGATTACGAGACAGAGATCCGGGAGGCATTCCGGGCCCGCGGGCTCGATCCCGCCTCCGTGTTCCCAGAACACCACGACCAGTCGCTCGTGGTGGGCAGGAAAGATAATTAACAGGAGAATTCAAGATGAGCAAACTAAGCAAAGGCAGGAAAATCCGGCTTGCAAAGGCATGCGACCAGAACCGGCGCGTGCCCCAGTGGGTGATGGTCAGGACCAAACGAGCTGTAGTTGCGCACCCGAAAAGGCGCAACTGGCGCAAGAGCACGCTGAAGGTGTAGACAATGGCTGAGAAGATGGAAGAGCACGTCTATGTCATCCCCCTCAGGGATGCACGCCGCATGCCCCGCTGGAAGCGGAGCAATGGGGCAATCAAGGATATCAGGAAGTACCTGGCCAAGCACATGAAGAGCGAAGATGTCAAGCTCGACCAGGGCATCAACGAGAAGGTATGGAGCCGTGGCAGCTCAAAGCCGCCATCAAAGATCCGGGTCCGTGCCATGAAGCTGGAGGACGGGCAGGTTCAGGCAGAACTTGCACCGGAATCGTAAGATGGAAAGGACGATCACGTTTGACGGCGATCCGAACATCGGGGTTTTTGCCCGGGTGATCGGGGACATCGCCATCATCCCTCCGGAATCCACGGAGGAGTTTAAAGCGGCAGTGAAAGCAGCTCTCCAGGTGGAGCTGGTAGAGACCACGATCCAGGGGAGCGCCATCGTCGGGTCGCTCGTTGCCGGTAACAGTCGGGGGATTGTGGTATCCGGCCTCGCCACCGAAGAGGAAGTCAGTAAACTGGAGAAGCACCGCGAAGTGCTGCTCCTGAATGAGTCAATGAATGCCGCGGGCAACGTGATCATGGCAAACGATACCTTTGCCGCAGTCCACCCCGACATGCCGGTCGACCTGATGCATGCGATCGGCGAGTTCCTTGGCGTTGAGGTCATTACCCTCGTGCTCGGCGGTGTCAAAACCGTCGGCATGGCAGGCGTTGCAACGAACAAGGGCGTGATCGTGCACCCGCGGGCGACCGACCAGCAGATCGCACGGATCGAAGCGGTCGCGAAGGTCCCGGTCGGCACGGGCTCGATCAACATGGGTACCGGCCTCGTGGGTACCGGACTTCTCGTGAACGAGAAGGGGTATCTCGCGGGCAATGCCACAAGCGGGTTTGAACTGGGCAGGATTGAGGACGTATTTGGTTTTCTGGAGTGAATGAACTATGGCAGAACAGAAGTTTGAAGTGAAAGGCTCGTTCCTTATGGGCGAGGACTGGATGCCCTACACGAAAGTGATCGAGGCACCCAACGAGAAGCAGGCCGAGGAACGCACCTTTGCCGTCATCGGCAGCAAGCACAAGCTGAAACGCCGCTACATCAAGATCGATGGCGTCAAGGCTGTAAAGGCCTGAGTAAGAATTTTTTTTATTTCTCTTTTAAGCGAAAGTCCGCAATTGTTGTTGTGAGCTTGCGCATACCGGCTTTTTTATCTCGTTATGTGACCGATATCACATCATGAAGGATGATACACGATGGATGGTGCTCGTGGGTATCGCGCTCGTTGCTATAGCGATCTTCCTCACCGTGCTCCATTACCTGATCTTCCAGGACCTGCATCACATTGCCATTTACTTCCTCGGGGACCTTGCATTCATTCCGGTTGAGGTACTCTGCGTGACGCTGATCATCGACCAGTTGCTGGAGTCCCGCGAGAAAAAGCAGAGGATGGAGAAGCTGAACATGGTGATAGGGCTCTTCTTCTCCCGGGTCGGGACCCCGCTCATGGCCCGGCTTGCAACTGCCGATACCTGCATTATGCCTCTTAAGAAGGAGCTGGCAATCCGTCCCGCAGACTGGACCGCTGACCGGTTCCGTGCCGCACAGGCCGGTCTCTCCGGCTGGCACTGCAAAGTGGATCCGGCACAGGTTGACCGTGAAGCGCTGCGTGAGTTCCTGAAAAGCAACGAGGATTTCCTTCTCCGTCTCATGGAGAACCCGACCGTCTTCGAGCACGAGTCGTTCACAGACCTGATGTTCGCGGTCACGCACCTTGAGGAGGAGCTGATCGCGAGGGATGATCTCTCCACCCTGCCTCCGAGTGATCTCGCCCACCTTGAGATCGACATTGAACGGGTCTATTCCCGGCTGGTGCCCGAGTGGCTGAAGTACATGGAGTACCTGCGAAACCATTACCCGTACCTGTTCAGCCTCGCGATGCGGCAGAACCCGTTCGATGAAAAGGCGAGCGTGGTTGTCACAGGATAAGTGGGATCAGTGCATTATCAGGGCCGCCATTTCTTGTGGAACCCATAATAACGCATTTCCCGGGCCCTGCCTCCATCAAGGGCACCCCTTTATTTTTCCTCTCTCCAAATGTGGCTACATATGACCTCCCCTCTCCGACGTAAAAATAATAAAAACCGGGAAAACATGCCCTCATTTTCACGAAATATGACCTCTGGTCCGGCAAAAACAGGCAATCCGGCCCTCATACGTGCCCGGTTTAGTACTGCCCTTATCGCCTCTATCAGTTCTGCCGGATATGGTGGAACCGGTGTCCGGGGAGCCGGAGAGCACACATAAGCGATCTTCTTCCAAAAGGGGCAAAGGTCGAGATCGAGGTGGCGGCGCAGAAGAGCCGGTGACCTTTATCGTATCAGGGCCTTGAGGATTTTTTACCGGATCCCGTATAGGAACACGCAAACCCAGAATATCGCAAATACCACAGAGATCAGGAGGTCGCGCCGATTCCCGTACGAAGCGAAAAGACCGGAAAGGCCCCCGGTGACCACAAGACCCGCGTGCCAGAAGACTGCATAACGGAGCCACTCTTCGCTCTGCACACCCTGCCTGGTTATGATCATGCCCACGGCCATTAGCAGGGAGAAGAGCAATGCGCCGGTTGCGACTGCGGCAATCCGGTTTCGTGTGTACCACCCAATCAGGATCGCCGCGATGGGAAAAAAACCAACCAGAACGAGAACGGATGCGAATCCCGTGATGAATGATATAGGTCTGATCATTCCGGATTCCCTGCACCGCGTCCCTTAGCGGTAGCGAGCCTGAATACAACGTATGCAACCGCTATGATAAGGAATCCCGCAAGCAGCGGAGAGAACAGCGACCTGCCCCCGGTATTTTTCTGTATGGTGAATGCGGAGTTCAGGAACAGGTAGCCGAAGTACATGACGCCGAGGCCGGCAAAGAGCGTTGTGCGTTTCGGGTACTGCACGATAAGGCCGGCAAGTGCCCCGGCTCCGAGCGCCTTGGCGAGCAGGAACAGCCCGGCCGGCAGCCCGTCAAGTTTTATTGTAAAGAACCAGTCCTCCCAGTTGAGGATAAAGACGACCAGATATGTGAGCGTGGCAAGGGCAAGGATTCCCAGCACGCAGCATTTCAACAGCGTATCGATGGATTGGATGACCTGCTTATGCATCATGACTCACCTGGGAGCCCCGAACATGAATCCTGCCCCGGGATCCTCCGGGTAGATGGTCGTCCAGTTCGCGGGCAGAGACCAGTTTGTGCAGCTGGACCCCCAGAAGGTATGCGAGCAGGACTGGCCGGTGACATTCCCGTGCGGGCACCGGTTCGCAAGCGGGACGGCCGGTGTCCCTTCCGGTCGGTAGATGATATCCGCTGAACGGATCTGGTTGTCCGGGAAGACAATGATGGAACCCGCTGAATCACAGAACCTTCCGATCTCTTTTGTCTGGTAACAGTACTCCGGGATTACACTCCAGTGATCTGCGATATGTGCGGTGTTATTCAGTTTTATGTTATCGAGCGGGATGAACTTCCGGTCTTTCAGCAGGAAGAGATCCAGACAGGCATTTGCTTCATATCTGAAATTCGCATCACGGATATGACGGGACACACCGGTGATTATGCGGACCGACCGGTTCCGGACACCGAGACTGGCAGCACTGAATTGATCCATGTTCGCAAGGATCACGCGGGGTGACTGGCGATCCCGGAGAACAATGTCGTTCGCCGGTGTTCGTGTCGAGGTAATCCGGAGCCTTCCGCATGTGCCGGGGAAATACGTAAGATCTGCGGTATAACCTGTGACCTTACCTTCGTGTTCCGTATAAAACACTAATGTCATTGAATCGAGGGTTTCATCCGGTGTAATGTGAAGCATGAGATCCTCAAACGCGGCTTCGCTCTCGTTGATACCGGTCCTCCTGAGGATAGTATCCCAGGTATTTTCGAGAGTCTTACCCTCCGCTGAAGGATAAAGGCAGATTTCGGAGCCATCAGGAAGATGCAGCGATCCCGGCAGGAGAAATCCCCCTGGCAGTGAGAGAGCCAGGAGCACAATGATAATCGCAAGGACAGCGATACCGGAGATGATCATCCAAGGTGGGATCTGTCGGGAAGGATTCACGTAAACTGCTCCTCATATTCTGGGATAAAAACCATTTAATTTTTTTACATTTATTCATATTTATTTGATATTGTCCATTGGTCGCGGTGAAAACAGATCCTGTCGGATGGATGTTAATTAAAAAGAGAAAAAAGAAAATTTCCCGGGCCGCCTCGTCAGCTCTCCCGGCACACCAGGTCCCCTTCGTGAACCCGTTCGTTCACCCTGATGCCGATGTCCAGTCCCGGGTCGGCCTCCTGGATGGGGTTATGGTTGAACTCCATCGAGGTCACGGTCTGGTAGAGGTCATCATGCGGCCCGTGGATGCGGATCCGGTCGCCTTTCGTAATGTGGTCCGAAAGGACGATCGCGGCAACACCAATCTTCGGGTAATAGTGGGTTACCCTCCCAATCATGGTCTGCATCGTCTTCTCCCTCCCAACATGAGACTGATATCCGGCTGGGGTGATAAAAGTATTCCCGGATGTTCCGGTTATCCGGAAGCGGGAGGTTGGGGAAGAGACTGCATGAGCGCGTAGAAATATTCCGGTTTTTTGGTGGTATAGAGCCCGTACCATGCCTCAAGCGTTGCCGGAAGCATGACACCGAGTCTTTTGAAGACCTGGTACGCGAACTCGACCGGCGCCGCCCCGCATGCTGTGACGAGGTTGCGGTCAGTGACCGCCGGCTCGTTCACGTAAAAGCGCTCGCCATGATAACCCGGGCAGAACGTCTTCAGGGCAGCCAGGTCGTTACTCGTGTGTGAGCGGTTGTCCAGCAGACCGGCGTTCGCAAGAGCGAATGTTGCCCCGCAGATCGCAGCTACCACCGCGTCACCCTCAAGCACCTCGCGGGCCTTTGCGATGACAGGTGCCTGCACCGGGTCAAGCCAGGTCTCCGCTCCCGGCAGGAGGAGCAGGTCGCCCGTCCTGGGATGGATGTCCGCAATAAGCACCTCCGGTTTCAGGTGCAGCCCGCCCATCGTCGTTATGGTATCCATGGTACGACCGCACAGAACCACATCATACCGTAAGGACTGGTCTTTCAGGTAATGGCCGGACCGGAGCTCGGCAAGGACATGTGCGGGTTCCCAGTCTGCAAGTGTATCAAGGATATAGAGGTAGAGAGTTGGCATGGTAAGGATCTTGACACTCCAACAACCATCTCTCGCAGAATTTAAAAAAAGTTACTTGTTGATGTGCACGACTTTTGCGGGTGGGAACCCGTTGAAGTACGTGGATGAGGCATGGGAATATGCCCCGATATTCTCGGAATAGACAAGGTCGCCGATGTCCAGATCAGGAAGTTCTGCCGAGAGCGTGATCGTGTCAAACGCATCACATGTCGGCCCGAAGACTGCGGAGATCTGTGTCTCGCCTCTCTTGAACGGCAGCACCGGGTAATTGATGTGGTCGAAGACCTGCCCTGAATAGGTGTGGTAGACTCCGTCGTTGATGTAATAGCAGGGCTTGCCGTCACGGACCGCTTTTCCTACGACTTTCGCAACAAGTGTACATGTGTTCGCCACAAGGAACCTGCCCGGCTCGGCAAGGATCTGCATGTCGCTTGGGAACAGCCGTTTTATCTCGGCATTCAGTTTCCGCGCCAGTGTCCGGATGGACCGGATCCCCGGGTGGTACTTCACCGGGAAACCGCCGCCGATATCGAGGATGCGGATCTTCCTGCCGGTCCGCTCCTCGACTTCCTTGATGATGCTCGAAGCGATCTGGAGCGCCTGCATGTAGTTCTCAAAGTTGGTGCACTGGCTGCCGACATGGAAACTCAGGCCCTCCACGACAAGCCCGTTATCGAAGGCCTCGATGATCAGGTCCACCGCCTCGCCGGGATGGGCGCCGAACTTGCTGGAGAGCTCGACCATGGAGCCGGTGTTCGGGACGCGAAGGCGCAGGACGAGCCCCGCATGGGGGGCATGGTCGCGGATCTTCAGGATCTCGTAGTGGTTGTCGAAGGTAACGAGCGGTTTGTACTTGTCCAGCGCCTTGAGGGTCTCGATTGGCTTGATGGTGTTGGCGTAGATGATCTTGTCCCAGATGAATTCCTGCTGCTCCTTTTTTGGCAGGTGCTTGAAGTTCTCGTGCACGATCATGAACTCGGGCATGGATGCAACATCGAAACTGCAGCCGATATCATACAGGGTCTTGACGATCTCGGGATTGGAGTTGGCCTTGACCGCAAAATAGACCTGCACATCCGGCAGGTGCTTCCGGAATTCCCGGTAATTCTGGCGGATCTTCTCATGATTGATAACAAAAACAGGAGTACCATGCTCTGCAGCAAGGTCCAGCAGGTGTCTCTTCCCGCTGTGTCCGATATGGTGGACGGGGGTGGGGGTCTCTTCAGTCCCTTTTTTCTTCCGCCTCTTCTTTGAGTCAACCGCGACTTTTGTCATTATATGATTGATTTATTGCACGAATAAGAAGTTTTTGAATTGCCAGATATCTTCGCGGTCATAATTGTTCTCCGGGTTCTCCTTGAAGTAGACCACGCGGTTCTTCAGCGGCGTCCAGTCGGAGGGCCCTGACTTGAACTCTCCGAGGTAAGGCTTTGCAATGTTGAGCACAAACTCGTGCGGCAGGTCGTCCGGAAGGCAGAAACCCTTCTTCGGGTTCTGGATCATCCACATCACCGCGCTTACAACCCCCAGCGCGACCTGGATCGTTGTCGCGTTCTGGCCGGGTGCAAGTTTCTTTGCCTCGTCAATGGACAGGATGCTGCCGGTCCACCACGACTTGTAGGGGTGTCCCATCAGGAGCGCACCAAGGATGTCCGCGCCCGTGACGATCTCACGGTCGCTCATGATCCGGAGCTTGGGCTGGAGCACGTAGTTCCGCGCCCGGAGTTCGTGGATGGATGCAATCGTGGCATCGCAGGGCATGTACGCGTAGAGTACGGTCGGGCGGTAGATGGCCTTCCCGTCTTTCCAGACCGTCCAGCGATCGGAGATGCCGAATGCCTCCCCGTGCCGGATCACCATGCCGATGATCTCCTGCTTGGGGATCCAGGACCTGACCCAGGTGTTGATCCCCATTTTCGGGAGGAGGATCCCGTTCTTCGGGCCAACAGGAGGAATAATCGCCATGGGGGGAAGGGTCTTTTCATGCGTGCCCCACCCGATCTCGGCCGGGGCAGTCCCCTCTTCCTGGAGCCCCTCGATGCACCAGGTACCGACGAACTCGCCCACCTTTTTCGGCATGCGGGAGATCTGGGTATCGTGTTCCGAACAATGGATCACCTTGACCCCAGTCTCCATTGCAAGCTCGCCAAAATTCTGGTCCCGGATCAGGTTCTTTATCCGTTCCGGGTCCCTGGCAATCTTGTCTGCAATCATCCGCTCGGCTATGTCAACGAGGCCATGCTTGGCAAAATGAGAGATGAGGCCGGGATTGGCCCCATGGTCGACAACACAGGTCGTGGCGTCTTTCCAGTCTTTTGTCAGCTCCATGAGTTTCATCTGCCGGTAGTACAAGGTCTTCTCGTAGGGGCTGGCAGTGTGCTTCTCCGCATCCGGGTCCCACGCCTCGACCGACGTGTTGGCGTAGAGTACCTGGTTCTCGTGGCACCATTGCACGATCTCGCAGCAGTCGATATTCCATGCCTCATCGATCAGGAGGCTGCCGGGCGAGAGGTATTCCGCGAGGGTCTCAGAGAGGTTCTTCTGCGTGATCCGCTTCTTGACAAACCGGAGTCCCCCGGCAGTCCATGCCTTGAGGTCTGCCGACTTATCCTTGAAATCGATGATCGTGATGTTCTCAAGGGGAATATTCACGTGTCGGAGCAGGATCGGGAACATGCACCGGCACACGGCGCCATACCCGATGATCAGGACGTTGTTTTTGAATTCCATCTCAACCCTCCCGGCTCTCTTTTGTGTCGATGAGCCTGTCTATGTGTATGACCCCGTTCTTTAATAACTTCATGAAGATGATCATCATCCCTGTTTACTGGAAAAAATCCCCTGTAAAAATAGTCTTAATATGATCCGGTCCGGGATGGCCCGTGCTGCTGGCAGGAGCCCGATCAAGCCCCGTCGCCCGTACAATGATGTATTTATTGTGGTGGAGAACATACATATCAGGAGTCACAACTCTCATAGAATCAAATATTTTTACGGGGTGGCGGATTTTGTCAGATAAAAATACACCAATGGACCAGCGCGAACTGATGACCCTCCAGAACTACCTGCAGGAGTACGGGCAGCAGGCTGAAATCTTTGTCAACCAGTTGCAGATGCTGGAGAACGGGAGACTGGAGGCGCACGCCGCTATCGAATCACTCGAAGAGATGCTCACAACGGAAAGCGGCACCGTCCTCCTCCAGATCGGTGGCGGGGCAAGTGTCCGGGCAAAGGTCCTGGAACCGGAGAAAGTCCTCCTTGCGATCGGTTCGGAAGTTGTTGTGGAGCGTTCCAACAAGGACGCAGTCGAGTTCTTAAAAGAACGGATCATCGAGATGGAGGCCTCGCAGAAGAAGGTGGCCGATGCGCTCGACCGTCTCCGGGCCCAGATGAACGAGATCAATAAAAGGATCGAGTCGGGATACCAGCAGGCAATGGCATCCGGACAGAATCCCGGTTAAGCGGAGTCATTGCATCCATGTTCGGGGGACTGCGGGAGAAACTGAAAGCGGCACGGGACCGGCTCGGCGGCAGCATCGAGGCAGCGGCAGCCAAGGCGGAACCTGCGGAGAAGGCAGTTCCGGCAGGTGCTGTTCCTGCCACCCGGCCCGTCCCGGAACCCGGCCCGGCGACCGCAACGACTGCACCTGCATCCCCGTCATTTGTCCAGAAGGTCAGGACACTCATTATCGAGCGGGAACTGATCGTCTCGGAGAAAGACCTTGACGATGCTCTCTCCGAACTGGAGATGACGCTCCTCGAGAGCGATGTCGCCCTCCCGGCCACGGATGCGATCATCGGCAGCGTGGAGAAGAACCTTGTCGGCAAACACCGGAAGATCGGGGAATCCGTCGACGACCTCGTAGTACATGCCCTGAAGACGGCCCTGCTGGATGTGCTGGGCAGTGGATTTGATCTCAAAGAATATATCGCGAAGCACGACCGGCCGGTGAAGATACTCTTCACCGGTGTGAACGGTACCGGGAAGACCACAACGGTTGCAAAGATCGGTGCATACCTCAAGAAGGAGGGGTTCACGGTTGTGATCGGTGCCGGCGACACGTACCGGGCCGGGGCGATCGAGCAGATCGCGGTTCATGCCGAACGTATCGGGATCCGGGTCATCCAGCACCAGGAGGGAGCCGACCCCTCGGCCGTGCTGTTCGATGCTGTGGAGTATGCAAAGTCGCACAAGATCGATGTGGTCCTTGCCGATACCGCAGGACGCTTCCACAACAAGGCGAACCTGATGAGCCAGCTCGAGAAGATAAAACGGGTCATGAAGCCCGACCTCGTAGTTTATGTTGACGAAGCCGTGGCCGGCAATGATGCTGTGACCCGGGCTTTCGAGTTTGACAAGACTATAGGGGCTGATGCGGTTGTGCTGACGAAGGCCGACATGGACTCGCGGGGCGGCGCGGCGATCTCGATCGCCCACACCATCGGAAAACCGCTGATGTTCCTCGGTGTCGGGCAGGCATATGAGGATATCATGCCCTTCGAACCTGCAAAAGTCGTGGACGAACTGCTGGATGGGGGTGCGTGATGCTCGACGGGCTCTCGACATCCCTCAAGGATGCACTCAAGAAACTCGCCGGCAAGACCGTGGTCGACCGGGCCGCGGTTGACGAGCTGGTGAAAGACCTCCAGCGGGCGCTGATCTCATCGGACGTCAACGTCAAGCTCGTCATGGAGCTCAGCAAGGCGATCCGCACCCGCTCGCTCGAGGAGGAACCCCCCAAGGGCATGAACGTCCGCGAGCACGTGCTCCGCATCGTGTACCAGGAGCTCGTCCGGCTGGTCTGGGCCTCGACCGAGGTCAGGCTCGAACCCCAGACGATCCTCATGGCCGGCCTGCAGGGGAGCGGCAAGACCACAACAACCGCGAAGCTCGCCCGTTACTTCCAGAAGAAGGGCATGAAAGTCGGCGTTGTCTGTGCCGATACGTTCCGGCCCGGTGCCTTTGACCAGATCTCCACACTCTGTGCGAAGATCAATGTCCCCTGCTTTGGCAATGCGCAGGAGAAAGACGCCCTGAAGATCACCCGCGAAGGCCTGGAGGCCTTAAAGGAGCAGGAACTGATCATCGTTGATACCCAGGGCCGCCATGCGCTCGAGGCCGATCTCATCAGGGAGATCATCGACCTCAATGTGCTGACAAAAGCGACCCACCGCTGGCTCGTGATCGATGCGGCACTTGGCCAGCAGGCAAGCGAGCAGGCAAAACGGTTCCACGAGGCGATCGGGATCGACGGGGTCATCATCACGAAGATGGACGGCACTGCAAAAGGCGGTGGTGCCATGTCGGCCGTTGCCGAGACCAAGAGCGGGATCGCCTTCATCGGGAGCGGAGAGACGATCGAGGACCTCGAACGGTTCGACCCAGACGGGTTCATCTCCCGGCTGCTTGGCATGGGGGACTTAAAGGCGCTTGTCGAACGGGCGAACGAGAACCTCAACCCGGATGACGTGGACGTCAATGCGATGATGAAGGGGAAGTTCACCCTCCGCGACATGTACAAGCAGCTCGAGGCCCTGAACAAGATGGGCCCCTTAAAGCAGATCATGGGAATGCTCCCGCTCGGGAACATGCAGCTGCCCGAAGGCGTGTATGACGTCACCAGCACAAAGATGGTCCGGTACCGGATCATCATGGACTCGATGACCCCGACCGAGCTCGATGAACCCTCGCTCATCAACAGTTCCCGCATGCAGCGGATCGCCCACGGGGCCGGGGCAACCCCGGACGAGGTCCGGGAACTGCTCAAGTACTACAAGATGATGCAGCGGACCCTCAAGGGCCTCAAGGGCAGCGGCGGCGGAAAGTTCAACATGCAGCGCCTGATGAAACGCTTCTCCGGGATGCAGTGAGATTTTCGTGCAATGACTTCTTTTACTATTGTCGGGCATCTTGCCCGGACGGACGGGAGTTTCTCGCTCAACGACCTGCCGGGGAGCGGCGGAAGGATGGATATCCTCTGCCGGTGCGTGAATGCATCGCTCTTCCTCTCGCACGACCTTAGGCGGGACGTGGACTGTTATCTTGTCCTGCTGGGAGCACCGTCGGGGCCGAAGACCGTGAAGTTTTCCGGGGCATCCGTCCGCTCGCTCTCTCCGGATGAGCGGAGTGCGGGCGCCCTGATCAAGAAGGTGATCGACGTTCCCTGCGGCAGCGAGTTCCGCGAGGCTGCGGACGGGGTCTCGATCCGGAAAGGCGGCCTCGAACGGCTGGTTGCGGATATGCCGTTTGCAGTCCTTGACGAGACGGGCAGCGATATCAGGAAGGAACAGGAACTCCCGGGTGCATTCCTCCTCTCCGACCACCAGAATTTTTCTGAACCGGAGAACGAGTTGATCCGTAAATGCCCGAAGTATTCGGTGGGGCCGAAGTGCCTGCATGCCGATCATACAATCACCGTATTGCATAATGAACTGGACAGGAGGACAAGTGGATGGAAATGAATGAACAGGTAAAGGCGATCCTTGCCTATGGGGAAACATGCGACCACTGCCTCGGGCGGTTCTTTGGCAAACGCTCGCACGGGCTCTCGAATGACGAACGGGGTAAGGGGCTGAAGGTGGCCCTCGCCCTTTCCGAGAACCAACCCTACAAAAAGTTCGCCGGCACCTGCTGGGTCTGCGGCAACTTCTTCGATGACGTGCCGCTCTGGGCAGAGCGGGTGATCGAGGCAACGAAGGACCTCGAGTACTCCACGTTCCTTGTCGGCTGCCGGGTGCCCCCGCTCATTGCCGAGAACGAGGAGATGGTCTGGAGCGACCTCTCGCTTGCCGAGCCCGAGCCCTTCAAGTCGGAAGTGAACCGGGAGGTCGGGAAGGCAGTATCGGCACGGATCGGCAAGGTCGTTAACTTCAAGACGCCGGAAGTCGTCGCAATCCTCGACCCTGCGACCGGCTCGGTCGAGGTGCAGGTAAACTCGGTCTTCTTCTATGGCCGGTACCAGAAGTTCGAGCGGGGCATCCCGCAGACTCACTGGGACTGCCGGGCCTGCAGGGGGGCGGGTTGCGAGAAGTGCAACTTCACCGGCGCCCAGTACCTGGACTCTGTTGAGGAACTGATCGGGAGGCCGGTAATCGAGGCGTTCTCTGCGGAGAACGCGGTCCTTCACGGCGCGGGCCGTGAGGACATCGATGCCCGCATGGTGGGGACCGGCCGACCGTTCATCCTTGAAGTGGTCTCGCCAAAGAAGCGTTCCATCGACCTTGTGACACTCGAAGCGGAGATCAACCGGACCGCAGAAGGGCGTGTTTCCGTTGCGATAAAACGCTGGGCGGACCGTGCGGAGGTGGAAACCCTTAAATCAAACAAAGCGCATAAAAAATACAGGATCCTGGTCGAGGTTGACGGCGAATTATCTGCGGACGAGTTCGCAAAAGCCGTAAAAACCCTTTCGGGCGTCACAATACATCAGCGCACGCCCGAAAGGGTTGCTCACCGCAGGGCCGACAAGGTCCGCGAGAGAACAGTCCTCGATATCGAGTGTGTAGGGGAACAGGACGGCAAATTTATTGTTGAAGTCCTGGGCGAAGCCGGCCTCTACATCAAGGAACTCGTATCCGGGGACTCGGGGCGAACCCGTCCAAGTCTTACCGAGATCCTGAAACGAACGGCTCACGTCACCAGCCTCGACGTCACGCAGGTGGAAGGAGCAAAGGAGGGAGAATAAAATGGCACATCACAACGGTCCAAGAAAGAAGACACGATATAAGTTCAAGAAGGATTTACGAGAGCGGGGTCTGCCACCGTGCACCTGCGTTATCCAGAGATTTGAGATCGGTGACAGGGTACACATCGTCTGTAATCCCAGTGTCCAGAAAGGGATGCCCCACCGCCGTTTCCACGGCCTGACCGGAACAGTTCTCGGCCAGCGCGGGCGTGCATGGATGCTCACAATCCGCGATGGTAACGCCGACAAGGTCGTCATCGCAAGACCACAACATCTAAAAGCACAAAAGTAAATTCACTGTCAGGTGATTGGCATCAAAGTAAAGGGTATAATTAGCGAAGAGAAGGTCACGCTTCCCGAGATGCGCAGCGTCCTCTTACGGGTAGAGTCCGAGAGGCTTGCTGCCGAGAAGGAGATGTCCTACGAGTTCAGGCGCAGTATCGAGCATGCCAATCAGCTTGCAAAAACTGACCCCGAAAAGTCCCGCGATCTTGTGACTGAGCTCACCAAGATGGAAAAGATGAAGCCTGAGATTGCGTACCGGATTGCCAATATCATGCCAAAGTCCCGTGACGAAGTACGGGCGATCTTTGCAAAAGAGCGATTTACGTTATCTCCTGAAGAGATTGATTCCATTATCGAGCTGGTAACAACACACTTCTGAGGTGTTGCATATGAAGGCGGAGAAAAAAGAGGTCAACGCGATCGTACTGGACGTGCTTATGAAAGGGCACTCTGACGACCCGCGCCCCACTTTTAAGAGAGAGCCTATCGTCCAGGCGATGGGCCTTGAACAGTTCAAGCTCCTCGAGCTTGTGCCAAAACCAACGGCCGTGATCAACCTCTACGACAAGGTCTATATCGGCGATGCCGAACGTGACAAAGTGGAGCGGGTCAAGCGCCGTATCGGCTATGAGGAACTGACCCCGACCGCGAGGGGGGAACTCCCGTTCATCATCGAGAAGGTTGTCAAGGAGCGTGAGGCGGATTTCGTCCAGTTCTTCAACAAGTCCATCTCGATCACGCCCAAACTCCATATGCTCCACCTCCTCCCGGGCATCGGTAAGAAGCTGATGTGGGAGATCCTGGAGTCCCGCAACCGGAAGCCGTTCGAAAGTTTCGCGGATATCTCTGCACGGATCAAGGCGATCCCGCACCCGGAGAAGATGATCCAGGCGCGGATCATTGAGGAGCTTCAGGATAAAGACACCAAATACCACGTCTTTACCACGAAATGAAAGCGCACCACGACCAGCACTTCCTCATTGACACGAATGCGGTGAACCGCATCGCAGACCTTGAGGACGTGCGGGGGAAGAAGGTGCTCGAGATCGGGCCGGGCAACGGGGCGCTGACCCGTGCCCTGCTCGACCGCGGCGCCATCGTGCATGCAATCGAGCTCGACGGGATACTCTGCGAACAGCTCGTTGTTACTTTTTCTGAAGAGATTGCCAGCGGCCAGCTCACGCTCCAGCAGGGTGATGCGACCCGCTGCGAGATCCCTCCCTTTGAGATCACCGTCTCAAACCTCCCCTACTCCGCTTCATCGAAGATCACATTCCGGCTGATGGACATGGGATTCAGGGTCGCCGTGCTGATGTACCAGGCCGAGTTTGCCGAGAGGATGGTGGCAAAGGCCGGCACCAAGGACTGCGGGCGGCTCTCGATCATGGTGCAGACATATGCCGCGGTGCAGCAGTGTTTCCGACTCCCCCCGCAGTGCTTCTCGCCCAAGCCGCAGGTCCACTCCATTGTGGTGAAGATCTTCCCCCGGGACCCGATCTTTTATATCCGGGACCGTCGCCTGTATGCCGATGTGGTACGGGCGCTCTTCTCCCACCGGCGCAAGACCGTGCGCAATTGCCTGCGGGGATCCGTGGGCAGCATGCTTGGCGAGGAATGGGTGAAACGCGTGATCGCGGCACTCCCGGAAGAGATCCTGCAGAGCCGGCCCGAGGCATTATACCTCGAGGATTTCGCCACGATTGCAAATATCGCGTGAACCGGCACAAACGCGTCTTAATATTCCCGCATGATCTTTATCGCACAGTACTTCCCGCACATCGTGCATTCGGTTTCCCCATCGGTCAGTTCCCGTGCCCGGTCAGGATCAATTGCACACCGGATCTGCCCTTCGCGGTCGAGTGCTGCCCGGAGTACCGCCACTTTCCTGTCCTGGTTATCCTGTCCGTATTTGACCGTATCCCCGATATGTGCCGCGATCCGGAATGCGATAAGTCCCTCTTTTACCGCATCCGGGCCCGGGAGACCCAGGTGTTCTGCCGGCGTTATATAGCAGAGATAATCTGCCCCGGCAGCACTTGCCGTGCTTCCCCCGACTGCGCCGGCAATGTGATCGTATCCGGCAGCAATATCGGTAGGCAGCGGCCCGGCCACGAAGAGCGGGAACGGCGACTGCTTCTTGTAATAACGGATCGAAGACGCGATCCGGTCGTTCCTGATATGGCCTCCCGCCCCCTCGATGATTACCTGGACCCCTGCTGCCAGCGCCTGGCGGGCAAGCTGCACGTTCTGCCGAATTTCTTCCTTCTGCATTGCATCCATCCGGTCATGGATGCACCCGCTCCGGGCCGTGTTGCCAAGCGAGAGGACGATATCATGCTCCCGGCAGATTGAGATGACCTCGTCGAACTGTTCCACAAACGGGTTTTCGCACCCGTGTATGAGCATGAACGCACTGGTGATCGAGCCACCCTTGGAGACCATGCCGAGTACCCGTTTCTTTTTCCGGAACCCGTCGAGCATTGCACGGTTCACGCAGTGGATGACAACGGAACTGATCCCCTCGTGTGCCTGCATCCGGAGGGTGGTGAGGATATCCCCCGGGGTCATCTCCTCAAGCCCGTTCTCTACGACAGTCTGGTATACCGGGACCGTAGTGATCGGGAGCGTTGTGTGTGCAAAAATTTCCTTACGGATCGCATTGATATCACCCCCCATCGAAAGGTCGCTGATCGTATCGGCCCCGAACTCCTCGGCAATCCGGGCTTTCCGTATCTCGTCGCTGACATCCGCTTTCCCGGTTGATGTGCCGAGATTGACATTGATCTTGGTACGGAGCCCCCTGCCAATGCCGGTCGCCCGTGTTCCCCGCTGCATGATCACTGCACTGCCTTCCGCTACCTGCTTACAGAGAATGGCGGGATCGATCCCCTCCTCTTTGGCAACTGCCTTCATCTGGCGTGTGATGACTCCTTCCTGTGCATAATCGGCCTGTGTCTTCATGGATGCAGCAACGCTCCCCGTGCCGGTAACCTTGGTGTTCCCGGCATATGGATACCTCCATTTTGAGTCCGGTTGGGATATCAGGGTCTGACTGCGAAGGGAAAAAAGGGCATCAGGATCACTAATAAACTGCCGGTGAGTTTATAATTGCAACTTCCCACAGGATTCACACTACAGGGAAAACCGGGGCAGCATCGGCTGGTGATTACCCGGGGTATCGCTGATGCCGGCACTCCCCACCAATCCCTTTTAGCCCCTTTCCGCCCAACCATTCCAGTAACGTTATGCACTACAATCCCAGTCAGGTATATCCGCCGGATGCCGATACGTTCCTCCTCCTTGATGCAGCCATGGCGGAAGTGAAGCCCGGTGACCGGGTGCTGGAAGTGGGCACCGGCTCCGGTTTTATTGCACGGGAGCTTGCGAAGGTGACCGGTGTTGTGGCAACGGACATCAACCCCCATGCAGCGATGTGTGCCCGCCGGGAAGGAGTGGATATAGTGCGCTGCAATCTCTTCAATGGTGTCCGGGGGCCGTTCGATCTCATCCTCTTCAATCCCCCGTACCTCCCCACCGCGCCTCACGAGCGGATCGATGACTGGCTCGAGTATGCCCTTGACGGGGGGAAAAGTGGAAGAGAGACAATCGAACGGTTTGCCGAACGCGTCGGGCAGGTGATCGCGCCGGGGGGGAGGATTCTCCTGCTCATCTCATCGCTGACAGGCCTTGACAGCGTACATGATCTGTTCGCAACTCAGGGATTTTCATCGGACGTGGTCCGGCAGGAAACAGTGGAGGACGAGGTCCTGTATGTCCTGCGGATTCACCGGTAATCCCGCGATCAGACGATCAGCCGTCGTCTCATCAGGTTGATCGAGAGGAGACAGAAAAATGCCGTGACAATGGCGATCCATGCAAAACTGAAGAGGACCGTCCACGACAATGCGTCCAGCGTGAACATCCGCATGATCGCGACAAGGTGCGTGAGCGGGAGCAGCGCGAAGGCGATGTACTGGAGGAAGACCGGCATCAGGGTCAGGGGAAAGAACGTGCCCGAGAAGAGTGCCATCGGCGTGATAAAGAGGAACGCAGGGTAGTTCAGCGTGTCGATGCCGGGGCTAATGGACGTAAAGCACATCGCGATGCCGGCAAACATCAGGCCGCCGATGAACCCGAGCGGGATGGCCAGCAGGGCAAGGGGGAGTGAGATAACGCCGAACACGGCAAGTACCGGCAGCATGATGACCACGTAGATGACGCTCCGGGTCGCCCCCCAGAGCAACTCGCCCGCGATCACGTCTTCAATGGAGAGCGGTGTCGCAATCATCGCATCGAAACTCTTCTGGTAATACATCCGGACGTACGACCCGTAGGTGCACTCAAAGAACGCAGAGTTCATGACCGCGATCGCGAGGATTGCCGGTGCGATAAAGTTCACGTACGGGATGCCCTCGATCTCCTTCACGTACGTCCCGATACCAATCCCGATGGCAAAGAGGTAGAGGAGTGCCTCGATGAGGGGCGGGAAGAAGTTCACCTGCCAGGTCCGGACAAAGACCACCATGTTCCGGTACCAGACCTTCCATGCCCGGCGGGTGATTTTAGGGAAGGATAGTATGTGTGGCATGGTCACTCCCGGAGGGTCCTCCCGGTCAGTTTCAGGAACACGTCCTCAAGCGTTGCCGGACGTGTGATCATCCTCTTTGGTTTGCACCGGTCAAGGACACTGCGGGCAATCTCGCGGGCTGCATCTGTCGTTGCGGTGATCTGGATCATATCGCCGGTCTGTTCGAAGGGGGCCTTCAGTTCCGTGAGGCAGGCGATCACGTCATCGCTCGTCTCCACCTCCACGATCTCGTGCCCGGCATACTGCCGGACCAGTTCCGCCGGCGTACCTTCAACCAGGATCTTCCCGTTGTCCATGATCACGAGCCGGTCGCAGAGGCGTTCCGCCTCGTCGAGGTAATGAGTGCTCATGACGATCGTGTTGCCCTGTGCCTGCAGGTTCCGGAGTTTCTCCCAGATCAGGTGGCGGGCCTGCGGGTCAAGACCGATTGTCGGTTCGTCAAGGATGAGCAGGTCAGGAGTGTTGACGAGCGCCCGGGCAAGGATCAGGCGCCGTTTCATCCCCCCGGATAACTTCTCCACGGCCACGTCCCCCTTCTCTTTCAGCTGGACAAATTCCAGCAGCTCATCGGCTTTCTTTTCCGCCTCATCTTTGGGGATGTCGAAATAGCGGGAGTAATAGTAGAGGTTGCCAAAGCAGGTGAAGTCCGGGTCGAGGTTGGTCTCCTGCGGGACAACACCGAGCCGCTGCTTGATCTCTGCGGGGTTCTTGTCCGGGTCCATGCCAAGGACGCTTAAGGTGCCGGACGTGCGGGGAGAGACGCAGGTGATCATCTTCATCGTTGTGGTCTTACCCGCCCCATTGGGCCCGAGAAACCCGAAGATCTCCCCTTTCCTGACCGTGAACTGGATGCCATCGACTGCAACGGTGCTGCCATAGTTCTTTTTCAGGTCCTGTGCATCGATGATGTCGGGCATGGTCTCACCTTTCCGATCAGAGCTTCTGTGGATATACTAGAAAATCCTCACGTTTGGAGCAGCAGGGTGCAGGTAAAAAAGATTATCCGAGCGGTTCCGGCTTGACAAGGATGATACCCGCAATGAGGACCGCGAGGAGCAGGACCGTGCCGAACAGCACTATGGGATCGACCGTGCTGACGTTATAGACCAGCACGTGCCGGACCATCCCGGTAAACCCTGCGATGAGCAGTGCCCGGACCTCCACATGCTTTGTTTTGAAATAGACGGTCACGGTCTCGAAGAGCACGATGATCGTGATCGTCAGGAGGAGGGCATTGATGACATCGATGATTTTTGTGGTAAAGTCCAGGGATATGATCATCTGGATGATCAACTGGACTGCATCCCAGACAGAGAAAACCGCAATGACCGTGAGCAGGATTGCCACGAGTGTGTAGAGAATCAGGGGTACCAGGGAAAAGAAGGCGATGAGGAAATCCATAATTGATTTGTTGTTCTCCATAGCAGACCTCGTCTTTTGTTAAACGTAGTGTGGTGTCACAGGAATAAAAATGAAACGGGTGGCAGACCGGTGGGGGGAGTCCTGAACCGGGCGATCAGTTCCCCAGCCGCAGGAGCGCTGCGCCCGCCGCTTCACGCACGTCAGAGAAGGGATCGTTCATCAACTGTTTCAGCGGTCCGATGGCCCGCCGGTCGCCCAATCTCCCGAGGACTGTAGCTGCACCGATCCGTACCTCGATTTCCCGGTCCGTGAGAAGCCTGATGACAGCCATCGCGGATTGCGGGTCCCGGATCCTCCCGAGTGCCGCAAGAGCCGCTGCACGGACTGCCGGCTCGGTATCGTCAAGAGCCAGAGTCAGGGAAGGAACCGCCGAGGAATCCTCAAGCCGGCCGAGCGCCCGGGCCACCTCGCACCGCACGGCCGGGTGGGGATCCGTGACTGCGGCTGAGAGCGCCGGGATCGCGTCAGGGGAACCGGACTTCCCGAGTGCGGCAGCTGCGGCACGCCGTTTCGCTATGCTTCCTGCCTGAAGATCCGTGAAAAAAGGAGTGAGATCTGTCATATGCCGGTGCAGTACTCCCGTTAATGTTCGCACGCGTTCCCGGACTCGTATGCCGAGATGACTTTCTGTGCCACTTCCGGGGAGATGTGGTCATGGATATGATGGACAAGCGCTTCCACATCTTCCACCGGCAGGCACCCGAGGCTCTCCTCCCCCTTCTGGATCATGTCGGTCAGGTAGGTGAGTTCCTCCGTGCTGAGCTGGCTGATGCGCCGGATAAAGTCCTCGGAATCTTCGGAGAAATGGTTGGAGACCGGGGGCAGGATCGAATGGAACATATGGCCGGATCCCGAGCAGGTCAGGTCGCCGCATTCCGGGGCAAGTTTCTTGAGGATTGCAATATCTTTCTCATCGAGTTCGCGTGGCATGGTGGATATCCTGATCATTATTTTCCGGGCTTTGGAATAAACGTGCGGGAAGGGCACCGTTCGCTCTCGCGGTCGGGCGTTGTCTCACCATTGATCCGGCACTCGCCCCGGTCCTGTGAACGGGGTGTATAGCTGATGCAGTCGGCACAGGTTGGCATATGCTCCCGTATGTCAGTTCTGCCCGATTATTCTTGCTGGTGAAAAAAGAGATGATCCGAAATATTTGCCCAGCCAGTTTTTGATTCCTGCGAAAAAGCCGCCGGAACTTTTTGAGCCGGATGATTTCTTGCTGCGGGGCTCCATCGTCTGCATTGGCCGGGCGATGGTCCTTTTTATTGGTGGTGCCTGGGGTTCCGGGATCTCCCGGAGCATGCCTTCCGGCTCTTCGCCCGAAGGCTCGAATCCCCATGCGAACCCGATCTTGTATGCCCGCTCATTCTGCCGGATCCAGTTGGCAGCGCCCATATACCCGCGGTCTTCTGCCTTCTTGATCGTGTCCTGATGATCCTGGGTGAAATGGATCTCGCGCTGGAGGGCGACTATCTCCTCATACACCTTTCCGGGGACCTTGATCTTCTCCCTGCTCATAACTTCTCGTATAGGGTTATGCTGGGATACGCTATTTAATGCTTCGGTTAAAATCCGGCGGAAGAACGTGTGAATTTGCCTGTGGGTTGTACCGGACAGCCAGGACCGGTATCGCACAATATTGATAAGCGTCCCGGCTAATTGTTCCCATACAAGGAAGGTGTGGTTTTATGGTAAAGGTAGTCTACGAAGGGGATGACTTCAAGAGGATGCTCAGGTCGGACAAGATCGCTCTCGAACGCCTTGTTGCCCAGGGAAAGATCGGTATCCATGAAGTCAGTTACAAGGACACGAAGATCAAGGTCGAGATCAAGAAGAAAGGAATGGATATCGTTGTCAAACGGTTCCGGGCAATGTAATCCGGATTTTTCATCCTTTTTTCACTGCTTTTGACGATCCTGCGCCAGGATTCGCGTATCGTGTCCCGGGATCTCACCCGGTCAGAAAACACAACTCTCTTGTCCTTTGGCCGGTAATATTTCCGTATGGGAAATACCAACAGCGGGAAGATAGGAGCAGGCACGGGCCTCCTCATCTTCTCCATCTCGCTTGCCCTTTTCATGGCAGGTCTTGACGGGACCATCGTCAATATCGCACTCCCGACCATCTCCGAGTCATTCAATGTCTCCACCAGCGCCGTGAGCTGGGTCGCGACGGCCTACCTGCTCGTCATGGCGGGCTGCGTCCTGATCTTCGGCAAGATCTCCGACATGATCGGGTTCAAGAAGGTATTCCTTCTCGGGTTTGCCCTCTTCACGCTCGGGTCTCTTGCCTGCGGCATCCTGCCGGACCTCTTTGGCTCGCTCACGTGGCTCATCGGCTCCCGGATCTTCCAGGCCATCGGGGGCGCGATGATGTCGGCGATCGCCCCGGCCATGATCACCTGCTATATCCCGCTGGACCAGAGAGGAAAAGCCCTGGGGATTGTCATGACCATGGCTGCCCTCGGGACCGCGATCGGCCCGACCATCGGCGGGTTCCTGACGCAGTATTTCTCGTGGCATGCGATCTTCTTCATCAATGTCCCGGTCGGGATTATTGCGGTCCTGCTCGGCGCAAAAGTGATCCCAAAAGACACGTGCCAGACAAAACTGACCGGGTTCGATACCACCGGTGCCGCCCTGGTCTTTACCGGCCTTGCCTCGCTCCTCTACGTGGTGTCGGAAGGCGAGACGCTCGGCTGGACGTCTCCTGCGATCCTTGCACTCTCGCTTGTGGCGGTGTTGTCGATTGCCTGGTTTATTGTCCACGAACTCCGGCTGGCCGATCCCCTGCTCGACCTGCGCCTGTTCAGGAAGCGGAGTTTTACCATCCCGGTCCTGCTCCTCAGCCTGGTCTTCTTCAGCTTCTCCGGGATCAATTACCTGATCCCGTTCTACCTGCAGTACGTCCGCCACTTTGACACGTCAAACGCCGGGCTGGTCATGACCTCGCTCTCGGCCGCCATGATGGTCTCCGGAATCCTTGCAGGCCTGTTGTTCAACTGCGTTGGCCCGAAGAGGCTCTGCATCTCTGCCGGGATCATCCTCACGGCCGGATACCTGTTGATGACCCGCCTGCATGCCGACACGCCCGCGGCATATGTGGTCCTTTCCCTTGCGATGATCGGATTCGGGCTTGGCCTGATGATTGCCCCGGCCTCGAACATGGTCATGAATTCGGTGGCAAGGACAAAGCAGGGGATGGTCTCCAGCCTGACCACGCTTGCACGCTTCGTACCCCTCACGCTCGGGATCGCGGTCTTCAACCAGGTATTCATCCAGGGGGTCCTCACGATTGCCGCGAACCATGATGTCACGAAGACCTCTCCCGCGGACCTCCAGATGCAGGTGCTTGCTGCCGGTTTCGATTTCGCATTCCTGATCTCGCTCGCGGTCGGCATCGCGATCATCCTGCTGTCGCTTGTCATTAAAGTGGAGATCCACCCGGACAACCTCAACAGGTCTGCGGAAGATGAACCCCCGGTGGGGATGATCTGACCGGTAAATGACGGAGGCCTGCAGGACCCCCCCTCAACCCCTGCCCGGATTGTTGATCCGGATCAACCGGCTCCTGCCTGGAAAAAAGTAAACAGACTTCGTCTAAAAAAAGAGTTACGCCGGGACAACCACCCTGATATCCACGAGCTGGTCGCCGTCATATACCGGGACCAGTTCGCCATCTTCAACCATCTTTTTTATCACCTGATATAACGCCTGCCGTAACTCTGTCTCGTCCCTCGCCACGATCACACACCTCTGAGTGATACATTACCATTACAAGGGGGTATGATATACTTTGTGAAAAATAATTTTCAGAAAAGAGGCACGCTGATTTTCAAATCAATTAGCTGCGTGACAGAACCGGAAAACATGACTGTCGTTCCCTGAAAATGTTGGAAAGGGAATAACCAGAAGAAGTGCTGCTATGGGGATTCGAACCCCAGTCGCGAGCGTGAGAGGCTCGCATGATTGGCCGGACTACACTATAGCAGCGCGAGTTGCTCAATAAAATGGGCGATGAGGATACTTATAGTTTTTTACGGGAGTAAATACGGAAGTTCCCTGCCTGAAAAACCGGAGACCTGCACTTTTGTCAGCCTGGGCACAAACAACTATATCTCCGACATGCGGCGAATAATATAGGAATGAGTAGTCTTGAAGAACAGATCAAGGAGCTCGAAGACGAGCTTGTCAAAACCCCTTATAACAAGGCTACCTCCAAGCATATCGGACGGGTAAAAGCAAAGATCGCCCGGCTCCGTGACGAGGCTGTCAGCCGGGCTATGAAAGCCGGCGGTGGCGGCGAAGGTTACCAGGTCAAGAAATCCGGCGATGCAACCGCCGTCCTTGTCGGGTTCCCGTCAACCGGTAAAAGCACGCTCCTCAACAAGCTGACCGGCACCGCAAGTGCCGTTGCCGCGTACGCGTTCACCACCCTTACCGTAGTTCCCGGTGCCCTTGAGCACAAGGGAGCAAAGATCCAGCTCCTCGATATCCCGGGACTTATTGCCGGTGCAGCCATGGGCAAGGGCCGGGGCAAGGAAGTCATCGCGGTTGTCCGCGGTGCCGATATCGTTATTATCCTCGTGGATGTCTTCAACGAGCGGCATTTCGATGTCCTCATCAAGGAGCTCTACGACGCCGGTATCAGGATCAATGTCCAGAAACCGGATATCACCATCAAGAAATCCTCGCATGGCGGGGTCCGTCTCAACGCGGTCGGCACGCTGGACCTGGAGATCGAGGAAGTGCGTTCGATCCTCGCCGAATCGAAGATGATGAACGCCGACATCCTGATACGTGGGAATGCGACGCAGGACGATTTCATCGATGCCGTGCAGGGCAACCGGGTATACATCCCGGCATTTATTGCGGTCAACAAGGTAGACCTCGTTGATAAGGAACGGTACCTCGAGATCGAGCATGACATTGCCGAACGGTTCGGCAGTCCCCCGATCATGATCTCTGCGGCAGCCGGTTATCACACCGAGGAACTCAAGGATGCGATTTACGACTGCCTCGGGTTCATGCGGGTGTACATGAAACCCGTTGGCGAAGAAGCCGATCTCGAAGAACCGCTGATCATCCGGAACCAGAGCACGGTCGAAGATGTCTGCAACAAGCTTCACCGGGAGTTCGTGCAGAAGTTCCGCTATGCCCGGATCTGGGGCAAGTCCGTCAAACACCCCGGCCAGCGGATCGGGCTGACCCATAAACTTGTTGACGGCGACATACTCTCGATTGTTGTCGAGCGCTAATACTATCCCTTTTTTTCGTCCTGCGGGTGGCTTCCGATTGCATCATAGATCACGGAGAGCGGTGCTTCCGTCTTGATCCCGTACCCTGAAAAGTGCGTACGGCTTGCCGGGTACCCTGCAGCGGCGATGCGGCTGAGCACGGTGGTGATCTCCGGCGGGGAACATACCAGCCGTTTGGCAATCACGTGGTAATCGTAAAAGCCCGGGAGGGGAAGTTCTTCCATGCAGCAGTCCAGCAGTTTTGTGAGTTCTTTTCCGGACCCGGCCGATACCGAATCGACCCGGGCCCGCATCTCAGCAAGGATCGTCCGGTTGTGGAGGTCACCAAGCCAGAGGGGGCCGATGGGCTGGAGGGGTTCGCCGCAGTGGGGACAGGTCCGGGACGACGACAGGATGGCAGCCTCCGTCTCCCGGTAGGGGCATTTCCTGCACTGGTGGATATACCCGGTCTGCTTTAAGGTCGCGTCAGCAGCCTGCGGGCCCCGGAGCAGCCGGAGGTGGAGGCGGGCAAAATGCTCCCGGGCATAACAGAAGATCGGCTCGACTCCCCGGTCGTACCGGGCAGTCTGCCGGACAACAAATCCCAGCAGGATACGGAGGCCCACCTCGCTGTGGTACTCCGTGTTCATCGGGACCGCGGAGTACCGGCGGATCCCGGCCTTTAAGTGTGCACCGCAGAGCGGGGCGGTGTCCGTTGCCGTCACAAAGAAGAAACGCCGGGTCCCCTTCACCCCGGCATCGACGAACGGTGCCGGTGTCCCGAAGGGGTCGAGGTCGACGGCATCGAAGGACTGTTCTGAAAGGAGAGCGTTGACATCGCGGTGGACCACGGTGACCGGCAGGCCGGAGCGCTCCGCGTTCCGGGTGATCAACTCGATCGCCGTCGGATCACGATCGCTGATGGTCACGGGAATACCGCACTCGTTTGCCACCCGGAGGCCCCGGATGCCGGTGGCCCCCATTGCATCGAGATAGTCCGAGGGTTCAAGGAGCGGGAGGAGGAGGACGGTCACGTCGCGGTTGAGTTCCATCCGGCGGTTGAAGAAGATGGGGGCGGATCCCGGGGGGAACTGCGTTGTGTCGTCCTGGACCGGCACGAGGAACGTGGTCCTGCCTTCCGTTGCCTCTGTCAGATCCATGGTGCCAGAGATGTTGCAGCGCGCAAAACTTATACATATTCCCCTGCAATGGATATGAGCAGGGCGAGTGGCTTAGCCCGGACATAGCGTCAGCCTCCTAAGCTGAATGCCGGGGGTTCAAATCCCCCCTCGCCCGTTATCACTTTTCGTGCATTTTATGTGCCGGACAACCAGAATGTGATCCAATGAGTGCTGCCGGTTTCCTGAATATCATCCGCCCGGCCAATGCGGTGATGGCCGGCGTGGCATCGGTCGTGGCCTATCTCATTGCCACCGGCACCCTCGTCCCGGCAGCCCTCCTCCTGTTTGTTGTCGTCGTGCTCATCACGGCCGCCGGCAACGTGATCAACGACTATTATGATGCGGAGATTGATGCTGTCAACCGGCCCGACCGCCCGATCCCTTCAGGACAGGTCTCCCGCAATGCAGCACTCTGGTACGCGTTCCTCCTCTTTGCCGCAGGGATCGCTGCCAGCCTGTTCACGAATGTCTTCTGTATCGCTTTTGCCGTCTTCAACACCCTGCTCCTTGTCGCATATGCAGCACGACTGAAAAGCATGCCCGTCGTAGGCAATGTCGCGGTCGCCTACCTGAGCGGGAGCATGTTCCTCTTTGGCGGGGCGTTTGCCGGCACCGATGGCCTCATCCACCTCGTCCCCCTCGCGGTCATGACCTTCCTTGCCATGATGGCCCGGGAACTGCTGAAGGACGCAGAGGACGTGGAAGGCGATGCAGCAGGAGGTGCGTCAACGCTTCCGATCCGGATCGGGGTAACGAAGACCGCATACTGTGCCTTCGTATTTGTCCTGCTGTCAGTTCTTGCAAGCCTCGCACCCGTCTTGTGGTGGGGTGTCCCGTATCTTGTGATGATCGGCATCGTGGACCTCATCCTTATCGCAGCGGCATACCGGGCCCTGCACTGTGACAGCCCTGGGTGTGTCCGGAACTCCGGCGCATCGATGGCACTGAAATACAGCATGTTCGCCTCCCTCATTGTCTTCGTCCTTTCTGTCCTCTTCCTCGGGTAACCGGTTTCCCCGGCGCTGGCGGGCACTCCCCGGGACTCCGAGCAACAAGTTTATCCCCGCGATCGCTCCACCATTATCCTAGAGACCAATGCCTACGCTCATCCGGAAAGGAAATACCTATTTTGCCCAGAAAGGTTCGTATTTCGAAGGGAACGTAAAGGTTGACGGCGACTTTGTCGTGCCCCCCCATACCCATTTCTGGGGCAGGCTCATGGTCAGCGGCAACCTCGAGCTGGGCCCCCGGTCCAGCGTTGCGCTCGAGATCGACTGCGGGAATGCCGTGATCGGGAGCCAGTGCCGGGTCAAGGGCCCGATCACTGCCCGCGGGGATGTCACGATCCTCGACCATGCCAGTGTCCACTCGGTCAAAGCCGGTGGGAAGGTGATCCTCCGCACAGGTATCATCGTTGGAGACGTGACAAGCGAAGACACGATCATTGTCCACGGGAAGATCAAGAGCGGGAACCTAATCGGTAAAAGTATGAAGGTCCTCGGGAATTGACGCCGGGTCGATCCCCAGCACGGCTACTTCGTAGACATCCGGCCAGTTGACGATCGTCTCAACGCACCCTTCTTTTAACGTCACGACACCCATGACGACAAGGCCCATCTTGTCGGCCATGTCGATCCCTTCTTTCACTTCGGAAAGGCAGCCAACGCCAACGATCGCTTTAGGCCGGTATTTTTTTGTCATGCGCTTGATGAAGGAGGACCCCGGTACAATGAATATCCGGTACCCGAGGCGTCCGAGCAGGACGTTCGCCTCGCCGACACTGCACTGGCCGCAGTTCCGGCATTTCAGGCCTTCCGGTGTCAGGTGGGCGGGGCACTGGGAGGACCGCAGGCACTGGGGCATGAAGATCGCCCGGTCGGCTACCGGGATGCGCCCGAACTCGGCAGCGTTCATGGTGTTGTGGATCTTGATGAAAAAGGAGAGCATCTCGCGGTCTTCGAGGCCGATGAGGCGGAACATTGCCTTCATCATCCCTTCGAGAAAGACCAGCCCGGACTTGATCAGTTTCGGGAAGTAGAGTTTCTGTCTCTTAATGGAATAGAGCGAGATGATGACCAGGATAAAGGATGTGACGATCGCCCCGAGTATGACGATGACCGTGATCTCGCCAATGAGATACATGAGGCTGTTCCATGCCGTAAAATCAAATGCCATGGCCGGGGGACAATAATTGTATTTTTAGTGGGATTTCCGGAGAGATAAGTGTGATCGGGTATCGATGGGCTGGCGGAGCACGCCTGTTTCCGTTACGATCGCGGTGACGAGTCCCATCGGTGTTGCATCGAATGCCGGGTTCTTCACCCTGGCACCCCCGGGGACATACGTCCGGCCGCCCATGACAGTGACCTCCTCACGGCCCCGCTCTTCGATCACAACGTCCCGTTCACCGTTGTCTGCATCGAAGGTTGACAGGGGCGCCGCCACGTAGAACGGTATCCCGTGGTGGCGGGCACAGACGGCATGCATGTAGGTGCCGATCTTGTTGAAGACCGCATCATGGGTGATCCGGTCGGCGCCGACAATGACGGCATCGATTGCACCGGCCCGCATGAAATGGGCGGCCATGGAATCCGTGATCACGGTCACACCGATCCCGTCCCGGGACAGCTCCCAGGCCGTGAGACGGGCCCCCTGGAGGAGCGGGCGGGTCTCGCAGGCGATCACGTTCACGTCCTTACCCGCCTTCACGGCGGAACGTATCACGCCGAGTGCTGTTCCCCACGATGAGCAGGCAAGCGCCCCGGCATTACAGTGTGTGAGGACCGTGCAGCGGTCGGGGAGCAGGGCCGCCCCGTTGTCGCCGATCGCGTGGCAGCATGCGGTGTCCTCGCGGGCAATGGCCTCCGCTTCACGAAGCGAGATATCCCGTGCTTCGTCACTGCTGCGGGTGGTGGCCAGGGTTGCGAGTACCCGGTCGATCCCCCACCCAAGGTTGATCGCGGTCGGGCGGGTGGAACGGAGCAGTCCGGCCGCCTTCCGCACGTCGGCCATGAAAGCCGCGGGGTCTGTGCACGCTGATGTGCGGGCCGCGAGGGCAACGCCATATGCCCCGGCAACCCCGAGCGCCGGTGCGCCGCGGATCTCGAGCCGGCGGATGGCGGTGGCCAGGCGGTCAACGCTCCGGCACTCGATGGTCCGGTATTCACCCGGCAGGAGTGTCTGTTCGATGTAACAGAGACTGTCTTTCTCCCTGTCCCACCAGAGCGTGGCAGAGTCGTCCACTTACGGCCCCGCCTTTTTTGCATCGATCCAAGCCCGCATTGCCGCCGATTCCCCGGAAGCAACGCTGTCCGGGATATCGCGGGGAGCGGTGGCGGTACCGGCAACGTAGATGCCCGGCCGGAGCGTTGAGACCGTATCGACCGCATCGTGCACTGACCGGATGAACCCCGTCTCCTCCCGGGCAATGCCCAGTTTTTCCGCAAGGGGCGCGCTCATCTCTGCGGGCTCGATACCCACCGAGAGGACAACGAGTTCCGGGTGGAGCACGTGGAGCTTTGAGGTCTCGGAGTCCTCGACCTGCAGGATCATGCCGTTCCGGTCCGGGAGCACATCGGACGGCATGCCCCGGAGGAACCGGACCCCGATCGCCTTTGCCCGCTCGAAATACTCCTCGTATCCCTTGCCATATGCGCGGATGTCCATGTAGCAGATGAGCACATCTGTCTCCGCGTGCTTCTCCTTGATCAGCATCGCGTTCTTCAGCGCCTGCATGCAGCAGACACAGGAGCAGTATGGGCGGTCGATCGTCATATCGCGGGAACCGACGCACTGGATGAAGACAATGGACTTTGGCTCCTTCCCATCGCTCATCCTCTTCACCTTGCCCCCGGTCGGGCCGCCCGCGTTGATCATCCGCTCCAGTTCGAGGCTCGTGATCACATCGGGGAGGCTGAGATAATTGAACGGCGACTTTACCCGGGCATCGAAGACCGAGTATCCCGTGGTGATAACAATGCTTGCCGCATCGACGGTCAGGGCAGTCTCCTCGTCCTTCTTCCGGATGGAACCGGGGCCGCAGGCATCGTAACAGAGCCCGCACTCGATGCAGTGTTCGGGGTCCTTGACTACGATATCCGGGACAGCCTGCGCATGCGGCTTGTAGATCGCCTTCCGGACGCCGACACCGGAATCGAACCGGTTGTAGACTTCCACCGGGCAGATCTGGATGCAGTCCCCGCACCCGGTACAGGTCGATTCATCAACGTACCGGGGGTGTTTCTTTATCGTGACGCGGAAGTTACCCGTCTCCCCGTCGACACGGTCGACTTCGGCACAGGTATGGATGGTGATGTTGGGGTTACGGCTCACGTCCACCATCTTGGGTGAGAGGATGCACATCGAACAGTCGTTCGTCGGGAACGTCTTGTCCAGCTGCGCCATGTGCCCGCCGATCGTGGGCTCCCGCTCAACAAGGTCCACATGGACCCCGTGCCCGGCAATATCGAGGGCTGCCTGAATACCGGCAACTCCTGCGCCAATGACAACAACATTACTCATGTCGGGCGTACTCTCCTGCGAGTTCGACATACGATGAAGCATTGGAGAGGATGTGCTGCTGCTGCCCGTCGCTTGCCTGCTTGATGATCTTCCCGGGGACGCCGACAACGACCGAACGTTCCGGGACGTCCATGCCTTCGGTGACAACGGCTCCTGCCCCGATGACCGATCCGCTGCCGACCTTTGCCCCGTTGAGCACAATCGCACCCATGCCGACCAGCACCCGGTCACCGATCGTGCAGCCATGGAGGACCGCCCCGTGCCCCACCGAGACGTCACTCCCTATGAGCACCGGGAAACCCCTGCTCGTGTGGACCACGCAGTTGTCCTGGACATTGGAACGGTCGCCGATCACGATCCGGTCCTTGTCCGCACGGATTACGGCCCCGAACCAGATCCCCACATCCCGGCCTATCGTCACGTCTCCCGTGACTGTTGCATTGCCGGCTGCAAACAATGCACCGCCTGCGACCTTCCCATCCATATGCATAATAACATAGGAAATTAAGAATGGAGGAACATGAAGGTTATGGTAGGGGGAACCTTCGATCCCCTGCATGACGGTCACAAGAGCCTCCTGAACCGGTCATTCGAGCTGGCCGGTCCTTCGGGGCATGTCGTGATCGGCCTGACCACCGATACGTTTGCGAGCCGCAAGGTGCATCCCATCCGCCCGTTTGCGGAACGGAAGGCGGACCTTGAGGCGTACATCACAAAAAAGGATTTTCCCGCCATCTGGCTGATCGAGCCGCTGAACGACCGGTTCGGCTCTGCGATTGAGTCCGATTTCGACGCAATCGTGGTCTCCGAGGAGACCCTTCCCGTAGCAGTCGAGATCAACAAGGTCCGGCGCGGGAACGGGAAACGGAAAGTCGACATCCACCAGATCAGTTGTGTCCTCGCAGATGACGGCCGCTGGATCTCAAGCACCCGCATTTACCGGGGCGAGATCGACATCCATGGCCATATCCTGCACGGATAACTGCTGATCGCCGGCACATCTCCGGGATCTTAGTGTTCCGGCGTGCTCTTCTGGACTACGGGATTACCCGAAAATTTACAAAAAAAGATTATTTCCTGTGGACAACCGCGATTGCGAACATCGCAATGGCTGCGGCGATCACAGAGACCGTTGCAGGCAGGGGTGCCTGGGTGGTCGGGATGGCAGTTGCTGCTGCGGTTGTTGTTACTGCTGCAGGTGCCTGTGTGGGTGCGACCGTGGGCTCACTGGAGGTTACACTGGGTGCTGCCGCTGATGAAGTCCCGGTCTTGAACATGGAGTCGCTGCCGTACTGGTTGGTTGCCGTGAGGCTGACATCATATGAGCCTTCGCGCAGGTAGATGTGGCGCGGGTTCTGTTCGGATGAGCTCGTCCCATCGCCGAAGTCCCACTTCCAGGAGGTCGGGGCATTGGTCGAGAGGTCGGTGAACTCGACAACGAACGGTGCCTTGCCTATCTGGCGGTTTGCCTTGAAATCAGCAACAGGTGCAAGGGTGGTCACGATGTAGTTTGGCTTTGATACGGTGTCCTTCCCGTCCTTGTTGGATGCAGTCAGGGAGACCGAGTAGGTGCCAAGGGTGGTGTAGGTGTGGGTCGGGTTCTGTTCGGTTGAAGTCGATCCGTCGCCAAAGTCCCAGGACCAGGCAGTCGGTGAATTGATTGACTTATCCGTGAACGCCACAGCCATCGGAGCACCGCCGCGTGTCTTGTCAGCAACAAAGTCGGCCTTCGGGATCGAAAGGACCGTGATGTACTGGTTCTTGGTCCGCGAGTTGGTCAGGTACGGGTTCGATGCGGTAAGGGTGACATCGTAGACGCCGGTTGTCCGGTACACGTGGTCCGGCTTCGCACCGGTGCCGGTTGAGCCGTCGCCGAAGTCCCATACCCACAGGGTCGGGTTGCTGGTCGAAAGGTCAGTGAAGGTGACGATCCTGCCGACCCCGACCGTGGTCTTGTCAGCAACGAAATCAACCGCTGCGCCGCCACCGACGGTAATGAGGTCGGACCGTACCTTGGTGTCCGAACCGAAGTTGTTCGTTGACGTGAGGGTGACCGTGTAGGTACCTTCTTTCATGAAGAGATGGGTCGGGTTCTGTTCGGTTGAGCTCGACCCGTCGCCGAAGTCCCACTTCCATGAGGTCGGCAGCCCGGTTGACTGGTCGATGAATTTCACCGACATGGGCACCTTGAACTGCTGGTAGGGCACGATGACCGGGATGAAATCAGCTTTCGGGGCAATCCCGACGTTGATGTAACTGGTCTTGGTCTCGGTGTCCTTGCCGTTTGCATTCCGTGCCGTGAGCGCGACCGTGTAGATGCCCTTCACCTGGTATGCATGGCTTGGGTTCTGGACCGTCGAGGTTGCGGTGTCGCCGAAGTCCCAGGACCAGGAAGTCGGCGAGTTGGTGGACTTGTCCGTGAACGCGACTGCTTCATTGGTGTTCAGCTGGGTAGGTGTTCCTGCGAAATCCGCATTGGGCACGCCGCCGACGTTCAGCGTCTGGGTAGACGAGGCGGTCTCGGTGCCGCGGGTGATGGTGAGTTTCACATCATACGCCCCTGCGGTGGTGAAGGTGTGGGTCGGGAACTGTTCGACGGACGTCATGCCATCGCCAAAGTCCCAGGCCCATGCAGTCGGGCTGCCCAGTGATTTGTCAGTAAACATGACTGCAAGGGGCGCCTTGCCGGAGGACGGGTCTGCAACGAATTTCGAGACGAGATCGCCGCTTACCGTGATGTACTCGTTCTTCGCAACATCCGAGGAGCCAAACTCATTGGATACCGTCAGGATGACATTGTACACGCCCTGGGTCCAGTACGTGTGGACCGGGTTCTGTTCAGCGGATCCCTGCCCGTCGCCGAAGTCCCACTTCCAGGACGCGACCTGGCCGGTGGACTGGTCAGTGAATGCCACGTTCATCGGGGCTGCGCCGGAGGTCGGGTTTGCCACGAAGGCGGCCCGGGGGCTCACACCGATGGTGATGTAGTCCTTCTTGATGGCCGTGCTGGTCCCGTAGGCATTCTTCACGGTAAGGGTGACCGTGTAAGTGCCGCGCTGGAGGTACATGTGGCTTGGGTTCTGGTCGGTGGATGTTGCGCCGTCACCAAAGTTCCATTCCCAGGTCATAGGGGTTGAACCCAGGGAATTGTCCGTAAAGTATACCTTTGTCGGAATGGTCGTAAAAGCATAGGAGGCATCAAACTGGGCAACCGGTGCCAGGCCCACCGTGATGTAGCCTGGCTGGGTAGTACCCGATGCAGAGGCCCCGGGGACTGCCAGGGCCAGGAGCAGGACAATCAGTCCTGCATACAAAAAGAACTTACTGGATCTCATCATGATCACACCCAGAGTTATCAATGAACAGATATTTAATTCCATCACCCTGTTTTTCCCACGTGGTTTCTAAAAAATGGAGAAATATCTGTAGGAATATATAAGAAAAACCCGGATTTATCCCCGGTCCTGAAGATCTTGACGTCCGGAATGGCCCCCTGCGAATGATCGGGACTCCGGGAGTGATGAGATAAAAACGGGATCCGGAAAGGATCAGATGATATGGCTGGTGATATCCCTCGTGATCACCCAGTCGCAATAGATGCAGTGGAGCCCGTTTGGCAGGACCCTGAATTTGCTCCGGATCGGTTCATGGGTATTGGATATGCACCCGGGGTTCGGGCAGCGGACCAGGCCCTCGATCAGGGTCGGGATCTCCACCCCTTTCTTCTCGAAGACCTTGTAGTTCCGGATGATATTGATGGTTGCACGCGGTGAGATCAGGGCGATCCGGTCCACCTCCTCTTTTGAGAGCTCGCGGTTTGTCAGCTTGACGATGTCCTTCTTCCCCATGTTCCGGCTCTGGACATTGGTCGCGATGGAGAGGGCTTCCTGCGTTGTCCCGGTGATACCGAGGATCTTGACGACATTGAGGGCCTCGCCGCTGTCGATGTGGTCGATCACCGTGCCGTTCTTGATCCGGCGGACCAGCAGCCCCTCGTTCTCAGCCGATTCGCTGTTCTTCATTGCATCACCTGCATCAGCATCGCCATCCGGACCGGGACGCCGTTTCTCGACTGTTCGAAGTACCGGGCATGGGGCAGGCTGTCAACCCGGGGGTCGATCTCGTCGACACGCGGGAGCGGGTGGAGCACGATCAGGTGTTTCTTTGCATCCGCCAGCAGTTCCGGGGTGATCCGGTAGCTTGAGGCAACGTTGAAGTACGATGCCGAATCGGGGAACCGTTCGCGCTGGATCCTCGTGACGTAGAGCACGTCCACCTCGCGGATGATGTCGCTGATGCTGTCGTGCTCGATGATCTCCATCCCTTTTTCCGTCAGCTGCTCCGAGAGCGTTGCGGGAAGTTCGAGCCCCTTGGGGCTGATGGTATGGAGCCGGGCATTGTAGAGCGAGAGGGCCGAGGCAAGGGAATGGGCGGTCCGCCCGTAGCGCAGGTCGCCGATCAGCGCGATGTCGATGTTATCGATGGGCATCGACTGGCGGATCGTGTACAGGTCGAGGAGGGTCTGGGACGGGTGCTGTCCCGCACCGTCGCCGGCATTGATGACCGGGACGGTGGAGAACTCTGCGGCAAGCCGCGCGGCCCCCTCTTTCGGGTGCCGGATGACGATCGCGTCCGCATACCCGCTCACAACGCGGACGGTGTCGGCAAGGGTCTCGCCTTTTGCCATGGAGCAGGCCTCAACGCTGCCGACCGAGAGGGAGGTGCCGCCAAGCCGGGCAATGGCCGATTCAAAGGAGAGCCGGGTCCGCGTGCTGGGCTCAAAGAAGAGGACGGCGAGGATCTTTCCGCCAAGGGCATTCGAATCGTATTTTTTCCTGTCGATCTGGCCTGCATGATCCAGCAGGCGGTCGATCCCGTTCCGGTCAAAGTCCCCGATCGATATGATATGGTGCACCACTCACCCTCCCGACTCTTTATCTGGTGAATATATTTTGCTCATGCCCTAAATTACCTCTCTTCCCACTGGAAAGGCCGTCTTCCCTTTTAGCACCCTGCTACGGACAGGAATAATATTATTGGATGGTTACGCATTTTCTTATCAATATCTGTTCAGGTTTTGTGAGGAAACTCCTTGGATCCTATACATATTGCACGGCCGGTGATCGGCCCGGAAGAAATATCCGCGGTGACGGCAGTTCTCGAATCCGGTATGCTGGCTTCGGGGGAACGGGTTCTTGAATTCGAGCGAAAGTTTGCCGATTACTGCGGCACCCCGTATGCCGTTGCGGTGAACAATGGCACTGCCGCCCTTCACACCGCACTGCTTGCCGCGGGTGTCGGGCCCGGTGACGAGGTGATCGTGCCGGCATTCACGTTCTTTGCCACGGCATCAGCGGTAGCGATGTGCGGCGCAACGCCGGTGTTCGTGGATGTGGACGAACAGACCTTCAATATCAACCCCCGGCTGATCGAGGAGCGCATAACGCCAGAGACACGTGCGGTGATCGGCGTCCACCTCTTTGGCCAGCCGTTTGATGTCCGTGCAGTGCAGGCATGCTGCGAGCGCCATAACCTGAAACTGATCGAGGACGCAGCCCAGGCCCACGGCGCCCAGTCCAACGGGGAACCCGTGGGAGGGTTCGGGCACTTTGCCTGTTTCTCCTTTTATGCAACAAAGAACATGATCACCGGCGAAGGCGGGATGGTGACGACACCTGATAAGGCCGCAAACGATCAGCTCCGCCTTATCGTCAACCACGGCCAGAGCGAGAAATACCTCCATACGCGGCTCGGTTACAACTACCGGATGACCGATATCGCTGCCGCGATCGGGCTTGTCCAGCTGAAAAGGCTGGAACAGTTCAACCTGAGGCGCCGGAAGAATGCCGGGTACTTCAATACTCACCTCTCTGTTAAGGGGCTCATCACCCCGGTCATTGCGCCGGGTGTGCAATCGGTATACCACCAGTATGTCATCCGCCTTACCGATGAGTTCCCGATGAGCCGGGCAGAGTTTATCGAATATCTGAAGGCCAAGGGGATCGGCAGCGCGATCCACTACCCGATCCCCCTGCACCGGCAACCGGTCTTCGGTCTTGAGAACAGCCCGGACCCGTGCCCGGTCGCGACCCGGCTCGCCGGATCGGTGCTGAGTCTCCCGGTCCACCCCATGCTCGACCAGAAACAGCTCGCATATATCTGCGACACCATCAACCGGGTGAGCTGAAATGGATATCGGCATCATCGGTGTCGGGGCCATGGGAAAGAACCACGTCCGCGTCTACTCCGAACTGAAGAGCGTGGACTCCGTTGCCGTGTTTGACGTGAACGCGGCAGCAGCAAAGACCATCGGTGACCAGCATGGCGCCGTTGTCTGCCGTTCCATGGACGAGCTGCTGGCACGGTCGGACGCGGTCAGCGTCTGCGTGCCAACCCCGTTCCACGCGGCAACGGTGCGGCAGGTCTTTGCAGCGAAAAAGGCGGTGCTCATCGAGAAACCGATCGCTGCCACGGCAAAGGAAGCCATCGACCTTATGACGTCCGCCCCTGCCGGGATCACGATCGGGGTCGGCCACATCGAGCGGTTCAACCCGGTCTTGAGCGAGATCAAAAAGATCGTGGACAAGCCGCTCTACGTGGAGATGAAACGGCACAACCCGGCGTCGGCACGGGTGACGGGCAGCACGGTTATCGAGGACCTGATGATCCATGATATCGATATCCTCCTCAACCTGTTCGGCCAGCCCTCCGCGATCCACAGCGCCGGTTCAGCTGACGTGTGCAGTGTCCTGATGAAGTGCGGGAAGATCCCGGTTGCCCTCTCCGCGAGCCGCAAGTCCTCCAAGAAGATCCGCATGATCTATGTCGAACAGGAAGACTGTACGATCGAGGGCGATTTCATGACGCAGGAAGTCACGATCTACCGGAAGCCGGGACAGTACCAGTTCGAGGCCGAACGGTATGTCCAGGAGAACATCATCGAGAAGGTGATGGTGAACAAGCTCGAGCCGCTGAAGCGGGAACTCTCGACCTTTGTCGAGTGCGTGCGTACCAAAAGCCCGTTCCCGATCACGCCGGAGCAGGCGATCGAGAACCTGCGGGTATGCGAGACGATCCAGGCGGGTCTCTGATTTCTGGGACCTCCGCACAGGGGACAGGACTGGGGGTGAAGCAATGCTTTCGGATATCATCAGGAAACGGGGACCGGTAAAGAAGATCGGCGTGCTTGGCATGGGGTATGTCGGCATCCCGGCCGCGGTACTGTTTGCGGATGCCCCGCAGTTCGACAAGGTGTATGGGTTCCAGCGTGACTCCCCTTCATCCGGTTACAAGATCGCCATGCTCAACCGGGGGGAGTGCCCGCTCAAAGGCGAGGAGCCCGGGCTTGAAGACCTGTTAAGGAAGGTCGTTGCCGCAGGCAAATTCTCCTGCACGTCGGACTTTTCGAAGATCCGCGAGCTGGATGCGGTCACCCTCTCGATCCAGACCCCGTTCCTGAACAAGGAAGACCTGCTCCCGGACTTCTCGGCATTATTCGAGGGGATCCGGAATGTTGGCCGGAACCTCACGCCCGGCATGCTGGTAGTGCTCGAATCCACTATAACGCCGGGCACAACGACCGGGGTCGCCCGCGGTATGCTCGAACAGGAGTCCGGGCTCGTGGCCGGTAAGGACTTTGCCCTTGCCCATGCGCCGGAACGGGTGATGGTCGGCAGGCTCCTGCGCAATATCCGGGAGCACGACCGTATTGTCGGCGGCATCGATGAGGCGAGCACGCAGAGGGCAACAGAGCTCTACACCCCGGTCCTGACCCTCGGGAAGGTGATCCCGATGACCGCAACGGCGGCGGAAGTGACAAAGACCGCGGAGAACACGTTCCGCGACCTCCAGCTCGCGGCTATCAACGAGCTCGCCCTCTACTGCGAGGCAATGGGGATCAATGTGTACGATGTGCGGACCGGCATTGACAGCCTGAAGGGTGAAGGGATCACGCGGGCAATGCTCTGGCCCGGTGCCGGTGTCGGGGGGCACTGCCTCACGAAGGATACCTACCACCTCGAACGCGGCGTGCAGGTGCTGGGGAAGGATCTGCTCGATTACCCGGCAGGAGAACCCTCGCTCTACGTGCTCGCCCGGCGGATCAACGACTTCATGCCCGCCCACATGTTCCGGCTCACGAAGGAGGCGCTGGAACGGGCGGGCCGGCCGGTGAAGGGGGTAAAGGTTGCGCTGCTCGGGTGGGCGTTCCTCTCGAACTCAGACGATACCCGGAATACTCCTTCGGAACCCTACCGCGATCTTCTGGTGAAAGGCGGTGCGAAGGTGTCCGTCCACGACCCGTACGTGGCCGAGTACCCCGGCGTGCCGATCGTCCCGTTTGTCGAGGAGGCAGTCGAAGGTGCGGATGCGATCGTGATCTTTGCCGGGCACAACCTCTACAAGGGTCTCGACGCACCGTATCTCAAGAACCTCACCGGAAAGAAGCACCCGGTGATTGTTGACGGGCGCAATATGGTTGACCCGGATACGTACATCCGGCTCGGGTTCATCTACAAGGGGATCGGGCGCGGGGACAAGAACCGGCATGAGATTGTGGAGTAATCCCCCTTCTTTTTTCTCCCGGCACGTTCAGGCCAGTTCCGGTACTGTTCCCGCCCACTTCTCCACCTTTTTCAGGATCGCGTCGTCGGTATAGGACGAGACCGTGATCCGCTCGCGGGCAAGGCTCACGAGATAGAGTTCATCCGAGGGGTCATGGCATTTCAGGGTGGTTGAATAGAGATCGGCATCCGGGAGATGCACGACCTTCCCCCGGTGGGCAGCGATGTTGGCCATATTCGTGATCATGGAGGCTTTGCCGATCTCATAGCCATCCACGGAATCATAGACCTCTGAACTGGTACCCACTTGCTTCCCTTTTGCATCCAGGTACACGAACTTGGCTGTGTAGCGCTCCCGGATCGCCTTCACCGGGGGATGTACTTTCCTCACGGTATGATACGAAGTGCACCCGAACGGGTTTTCGATGGCAAGCTTCCGGATAATCGAGGCAAACGTACGGATATCCGGGATCGGGCGGTTCAGCCGCCGCGATGCACTGCGGGTGCCGGGGCGTGTGCGGAAACGGGTCATGGTACTATCTTCCTGAGTACGGGAACGAGCGGGTGCAATAAAATGTTGGTGGTTCGTGTTGGGGGTCGCGTGGGTACAAAGTGTACTGCGGGGCAGGTGCTGATTTGGCTGACGGTTTTACCTGTATATTGACAATGTTCATCGAAAATATGCGGACGTTCCTACGCTCTTGCAGGGTAAATTTGCGTGGGTGGGTGCGAGCCCGGATCAGTTTGTACCCATGTGACCCCGTACATGGCTTGGGGAATTTTAGGAAAATATTTGTCAATTTTACTTCACTATTATGTTAGTTTTTATGTGTGATGGGGTGTAGGGGGTAGCGTGGGTACAAAATGAATGAGGGGGTGACATGAACCTATTGCGATACTTGCCGCCGCAGTCGAAGGGCGCCCTGCGGCGGCATCAAGGACTTTTCAGGCTCTTGTGCAGGTAATGGGTAGCGCAAAACCCGACGAGGCGTTTTGCGCGTAGGGAATCGTAAATGATTATGAAAAAGGGTTTTCAAAAATTATAAGAAATCTTTTTAAATAGGTTTTTTTATTAGCAAAATACTATAGTGCTTTATCGTTACATTGGAGTGTTCGTATGAGCAAAAAGGAAGATCCAAAATTTAAAACTGATTTAGATGAATTCTCTGTGAAAATTCGAGAGAGAAAAGCTCACATTGCCAATGAAGAAACAGCAAAGACTGCATTAATCATTCCCTTTATTCAACTGCTTGGTTACGATACTGCAAATCCATTAGAAGTAAAACCAGAATTTTCAGCTCCATGGGGAGAGAAAAAGGATCAAAGAGTGGATTTTGCAATCTTTAAGGATCAAAAACCCATTCTTTTTATCGAATCTAAACCTTTCAATGTCGATTTAGGTAAATACGATCCTCAATTAGCTCAATATTTTAATGCGTTTCATGACGCAAAGTTTGGAATTCTCACTAATGGTGAAGTATATCGGTTTTTTACCGACACTCAAAAAGAAAACGTAATGGATAAAATCCCCTTTTTAACAATTGATTTTTCAAATTTGCGTGAATCTGATTTTTCGAATTTAATTAAGTTTAAAAAGGAGCATTACGATGCCAATGAGTTGTATAGTTCAGCTGAAACTCTCTATTGTCTTTCTTCTATTACAGATACGTTCAAAGATCTTCTAAAATCACCTACTGATCCGTTTATAAAATTTTTAATTAAATCTGCAATGCCCGACAAAACAGTTACTAGTAAATTCCTTGAAAAAATGAATCCAGTTATTAAACAGGCAATTTCTAATTCCATATCCGAACTTACTAAACAGGGTATTGAAAATATCCAAGAAACTAATAATAAAAAACTAAATTCGGATCATGTTGCCACAAAACATGCTAAAAACCAATAATTTCACTCATTTCCTCGCGATCGTCACATACCCCGAGTGACACACGCTCGTAGAAGGCCGCGTCCCCCGCTTCGACCGGGTCATCTCCCGCTCGATCAGCTCGTGGGTGTGCACTTCCGAGAACAGTTCCGTTGCTGCATCGACCACGATCGCCATCTGCTCAAGGAACGGCGTGTAGCAGGCCAGGTATCCCCCGGACCGGAGCAGGGAATATGCGTGCGTCACATGCTCCGACTGGACCTGCAGGTCGAGGTGCACAACATCGAATGACCCCTCGGATTCAAGGAAATCCTTTGCCACGGCCTCGACATTCGCAAGTTTTGCTTCCGTGATATTTTTCATCGCGAGCGTGGAGAACTCGGGACGCACCTCGTACGTCTTCACGCTCCTTGCAACGCCGCCGAAATAGATCGCGGCAATCCCGCTGCCGGTGCCGGCGTCGAGCACGTCATCGTTGTGGTTCATGCCGGTGTATGCGATGACAAGGCCGATGTCCTTGGGCAGCATCGGGGCACCGGAACGCTTTCCGTACGTGAAGAAGTCTGTTGGCCGCGGGATCCGGATGATAAATTCCGCGCCGGAATGCGACGTGATAATCTCACCGGCATTCTTTCCCACGATAGCGGCAAGGTCCAGCTGGCCCTTGTCTGTGCCAAGTGACCCCTTACCGGCCTTGACAAAAAATTCCCGTCCTGCCCCGACGAGCAGGACCCGATCGCCCTCTTCGATCATCACTGGGCAAGCCGCATGATCGCTTCGGCAATGTCGCCCTTTGTGGCGACCAGTGCCTCTTTCGCTTTCTCTTCAGGCACGTTTGCCTGCGCAGCAACCATCGTGACATCCTCTTTTGGGATCTCGACTGCCGCTGCTTCGAACCGTGGCGTGCCGGAGATCTGGTAGGTGGTTGCACCCTGCATGGTCATTGCGGAGACCTCGGCCGAGTCGAAGACCCAGTTGCCTTTCGGCGTCTTGATCACGATACTCTGCACGTCCTCAATCTGCTCGACATTCATGCCGAGCTTCTTCATCATCGCCTTCATCTGGCGCGGATTGATGTTTCCCGGAAGCATCCTTCTCACATCCCTGCCGTACTTTTACCGCTACTCCGTAATTAAATGCAAGCATCTCCGGGCCTGAAACGACGGCAGCGCCGCAGGCAATCACCCGGTCATTCCCGGCAACGACGATGACGTCATCGCCCGCGCGTATCTGCGGGTCGGCTGCGGTCACGTGTTTTGCAAACGCGTTCTTGCCCTTTGCCACGAACTCCGCCACATCGTCCCGGACCGTGACCCGGTATCCCGGGGCGGGAAGTGCTGCCTGGAGCCGGCGTGCCCCCTCGATACTGATCGTGAGCCGCCCATCCGATGCCCGGACGGTTGCAAGGCGCACGCCACCGTACAGCACCTGGCGGACCCGGCCGGTGGTGGAGAAGATGAACGTGCAGCCCTCCGGGAGGAGGCAGGGGCCCACGTTGCCGCCGAACTGGAAGTCAGCGATTACCTGTACCCGCCGCAGTAAACTGTTCTCCGAGTATCCTGTTGACACGAATGACAAACTCCTGTTCCGCTGTTTTCGGGATATATGCTCCCGCTGCTATCTTATGTCCTCCGCCCCCGCCCCCGTATTCCGCGGAGGCGTCCGAGAGCGCTTTCTGGAGGTCAATGCCTTTCTCCACGACCCGTTCATTGGTCCGCATCGAGACCTTGGTCAGGTTCCGGTCCTCCGGCACCTCGCACATGATCAGGATGGGCTTTGCACTGTTCAGTTTCGAGAGCGCCATGCCTGCACCAATCCCGACAATCGTGTCGGGATACCTCCCCCCAACATGGAGGTACTGGAGATTTTCCAGTTCCTTCACTCCCGTGTCCACAATATACTGGAGGAGCTCGCGGAGGATCGCCCGGTGGTTGTTGAGCATGTGCTCCGCGTCCCGGTACGCCGGGCCGCGGTCGCCCCGGAGGATCGCGCCCCCGATCTGCGGTTTCGACCACCGGCCGCAGGCATTGAGGAGGGTCGCGTACTCCTGCGCATTCCGGAGGGGTGTCCGCGGGATCTCTGACGGGAAGCGGTACGTCTCCGAGAGCAGGCGGTCGGTCTTCTCCCCGTTCGCCATCAGCTGCTGGGCTAGCGCCGAGATGATCGTCCGGTGGTCGTCATCGGAGAGTTCCTCCCACACATACCACCGGCCATCGGGCGTCTGCTGCCGGATACCGAGTCTCTTTAAGAACTGGCGGGCGCCTTCGGGGTTGTTGCTGATCCCCTTGACAAACGGGTCGTCGTTGTATGCCAGCGAGAGGTGGACCGGGCGGGTCGCGGTGCCGTAGCAGTTGAGGTCCTTCTTTCGGACCTCCACCGACCCGTGCTTCATCCCGTCCTCGACAATAATCTCCCGGGCGGGGCCGACAAGCCCGCACTTTTCCCGCGCCATCATATCCCCGACGTTCCCGACAACGGCAAGCTTGGCAAGGTCGATATTTGCACAGTCCAGCTGTTTGGCAACCAGGTACGCGACGCCGGCCGCGCTCATCCGCGTATGGCCGTACGGCAGGCAGTTGACCTGCGTATACTCCCGCTCGCATGGCTGGCTGACGTGGTGGTCGATGATAAGGACTTCCTTATCCGTAAAACCCCGTTCGAGCATCAGGTTCTGCTGGCCGGCGCCAAGGTCGGAGAAGATCTTGAACGAGGCATCGGCAGGGACCTGCGGCATCGTGAGGGGTTCGAGCTGGCGCACAAAAACCGATTTGACCGGGATCCCCAGCCGTGAGACCGCCTGCGAAAGGATCGCCTCGCAGCTGATGCCGTCCGCATCGATGTGGGAGACGATGGTGATTTCCGGTGCCGCCGCGATCTGCTCCGCGGCTGCCTTTACATCATCGCAAAAACCCATTGCCTAATATTTAGGGAGTTCCAACAGATGAATTGTACTCCCTATGCAGACCGACATGGCCGGGTTTTTTCCCAAACCGGGGCTTATCACCCCGGAACGGATGCGTGCAGTGGATGCCAACGCAATAGCGCTCGGTGTCACCGAGCTCCAGCTGATGGAGAGCGCGGGTCGCGGTCTTGCAGAGCAGGTCCTAGCTGCCCGTCCTGACCGGGTCCTCATCCTCTGCGGGAAAGGGAATAACGGGGGCGACGGGATGGTGGCGGCCCGGCACCTCTGCCGCCATGCGGAGACCGATGTCTGCTATCTTGACCAGGGAAAACGGAGCAGTGCCTGCGAGCACCAGCTCCGTGCCCTCACCCGTTCACGGATTTCCCTCCACCCGTTTGCGTCCCGCGACGACCTTGAGCCCGTGCGTCCGCTCTTTGAGAAGGCGGACGTGATCGTGGACTGCCTGCTCGGCACCGGTGTGAGCGGCCTGGTAAAAGAGCCGCTGAAAACCTGTACTGCGATGGCAAATGCATCGCCGGCAACGATTATTGCAGCGGACATCCCGACGCCCGGCATGCGGGCGGACCGGATCTGCGCCTTCCACCGTGCGAAGGTGGACGGATCGACCGTGATCGACATCGGCATCCCGGTCGAGGCCGAGTGCTTCACCGGCCCCGGCGATCTCACCCTCATTTCCGCACGCAAGAAAAAGGCGCACAAAGGTGTTGGCGGAGAGGTGCTTATCATCGGGGGCGGCCCGTACCAGGGTGCCCCGTGGCTTGCAGGGCTCGGGGCGCTCCGGGCGGGGGCCGACATTGTACGGATCGCATCCCCTGTTTTTGAGCCGGTCCCCGACCTGATCTACGAGCGGCTGGAAGGCAAGGTGATCGGGAAAGAACATACCGAACGGCTCATTGCACTTGCGGAGAAAGCGGATGTCGTGGTCTGCGGGAACGGGCTCGGTTCGGCGAGTCATAATGTCGTGACTGCCATTGCCCCGCACTGCAGGAAGGCGGTCTTCGACGCCGATGCGTTACGCCTCCCCCTGCCCGTTGCCCGGGACGAGACAATCTATACTCCGCATGCCGGCGAATTTGCCCGTGTCGCCGGCATGACGCTTCCGGAAGATACACTCGGGCGTGCACGTGTTGCACAACGGGCCGGTATCAACGGTACTCTTATCCTGAAAGGGCACATCGATATCATCACGGATGGCCGGCAGGTCCGGTTCAACCGGACCGGTGACCCGGCGATGACTGTCGGGGGAACGGGAGACGTGCTTGCCGGGATTGCCGGGGCATTGCTCTGCCGGCTCCCCGCGTTCGATGCGGCCTGTATCGCGGCGTATGTCAGCGGGAAAGCGGGCGAGGCGGTTGTTGCCGAAAAAGGCGGGGGGATCCTCCCCTCGGACATGGTCGATAAAATACCGGAAATACTGTTCAGGAAAGGTGCGTGAATGCCGGAATTTACCCATATTGCAAACGACAGGGCACAGATGGTGGACATAAGCGGCAAGGGCGAAGTCGTGCGTGAGGCAACGGCATCGGGCAGGATTTTCTTGAGGCCGGAGACGCTCGCGGCCATCCGGGAGGGGACGGTCGTGAAGGGCAACGTGCTGGCAACAGCCCGTGTTGCAGCCACCCTTGCGGTCAAGAACACTGCAACCATCATCCCGATGTGCCACCCGATACCCATCAGTTCGATCTCGGTGGATTTCTCGGACGGGGACGGGTATATCGAGGCCCTCGTGGTCGTGAAGATGACCGGGAAGACCGGTGTGGAGATGGAGGCTTTAACGGGCGTGTCGGTTGCTTTGCTCACGGTCTGGGACATGGTGAAGTCTGCGGAGAAGGACAAGGATGGGCAGTACCCGGTGACCCGGATTACTGATATCCGGGTGGTGGAGAAGAAGAAGGGGAAGTGATCCCCCTCTCACTCTAAATGATTCTTAACTGCCAATGATGGGAGTTTATGCCTCCATACCCCCATTTGCGATGACAGCCGCCGCCCCGAAGGGCGCCCCGCGGCGGCCTCAATTTCCTGTATGAGATTGCGAACAGGTAATCTGCCCAGCGAGGCCCCGACGAGGCGGCCGAGCGACCCCCGAAGGGGGGGGGAAGGCTCATTATTGATGGGAATGGTAATCAGCTAAAATCTGTATCAATAACACCCTGCCTGCATCCTTTAATACCCCCTCCGTCCTATCTATACAGGCATGCGGGATGCGTCCCGGTGACAAGGAATGTAGCCCTCTTTGGGCCGAACCTTAGGTGATTACCATGGTAAAATCAATGTACGCGTTCGTCAGGGACGCTTGGAAGAGACCTGACAAGTCAGAGGTCGCAGAACTCCTCTGGAACAGGATGCAGACATGGCGCCGCGAGGGCAGCGTTGTCCGTATCGAGCACCCGACCCGTATCGACCGCGCACGCTCGCTCGGCTACAAGGCCAAGCAGGGTATCGCCGTTGCACGTGTCCAGGTACGCCGCGGTGGCCGCAGGGCGTCCCGGTATGTCCGCGCACGCCGCTCCGCCCGGATGGGTAAGAGACACCTCACCTCCGGCAAGAGCCTCCAGCGGATCGCCGAGGAACGCGCATCCAAGAAGTTCCCGAACATGGAAGTCCTGAACTCCTACTGGGTAGGGCAGGACGGGAAGCGGAAATACTACGAGGTCATCCTCGTTGACGGTCACCACCCCTCAATCCGGGCGGACAAGAACCTCGCATGGCTTGCAAACCCGTCGCACAGGGGACGTGCCGAGCGTGGCAAGACCTCTGCAGGTCGCAAGGGCCGTGGCATGCTGACCCGGGGCACGGGTACCGAGAAGACCCGCCCGAGCATCCGCTCCCATGCGAACCAGGGCAAATAACCTTATCTTTTTTTAACTGAAGTAACTCTCATGAAGATCACCGATGCAGCGGTCTGTCCGTACCCGAACGGGGATTCATCGGTGCGCAGGCTTGCGCTGGAAGCGGAAGTGCTGGGGTTTGACAGTCTTGTTGCCATCGACACGCCCTCCGGCAGGTACGGGTCGGTCGAGGTCAGGAGCGGCCTGTTCATACGCAATGCCGGCATGAAGGATGTCATCGCACAGGTGAAACGTGCAAAGGACTCCGGGGCGGTCATCTCCGTGAAGGCAGGGGATGCCGGGTTCAACCGGGGAGTGGTCGGTCTTCGCGGCGTGCATATCCTCCGCGGGGTCCATGCGGCTGACCGGAATGCCTTCGACCACGTGACCGCGAAGATGGCGGCCGACAACGGGGTTGCGATCGATATCGACCTCTCGATTATTATCGCGGGAAGGGGGATTGCACGTCAGCGGGCGATCCAGCGTTACCGTGACGTGCTCGTGCTCGAACGGCGGTTTGAGTTCCCGCTCACCCTCTCGACCTATGCACACTCGGTGCTGGAGCTGCGCGCCGTCCGCGAGATCAGCGGCCTGTGCTCCCTGCTTGGCATGGATATACCGGACGTGGAACGTGCGTTTGCCGGTGTTGAGAGGGTTACCACACCGCCAAAACCTTCCGTGAGGGTAATTTCATGACCGTCCGCCCCCCGACACTCCGTGACAAGCGGCGCTATGTCCTCGTCCGGGTCGATCCCCCGGGAACAGCGATCGACCAGAAGGAGCTCTACTACGCGGTATCGGATGCTGTCACCTCGCTCTGGGGCGACGCGGTGGCTGCGGTCATTGTACAGGCGGTGATCTGCGCCGAGGGTGATTATGTTGTGGTCCGGTGCCGTCGCGGGAGCGAACGTGAACTGGCGATCGCGCTCTCCACGATCACGAGGTTATGCGATATCCCGGTGGCGCTGCGGATCATCGCGGCTTCCGGCACCATCGACAGCCTGCGGGACCGGATGAAGACCCCGGCAAAAGCTAGCGATGAAACGGCACTAACGGAAGAGTGCCGGTTTAGCGGGAAGGAGTGCCTTGTCGCACATTGTGACGGTCAGAAGGTTGATGTGATTGAAAAGGGATTTAAAAATACACACCGATTGTTCTTGACAAGAGAAGATCTGGAGGAACCATAAATGCAACCACAATACCAGATGGGATATGACCGGGCCATTACCGTATTTTCACCCGACGGAAGGCTCTACCAGGTAGAGTATGCCCGGGAGGCTGTCAAACGCGGGACCACGGCAGTAGGGATCAAGGCAAAGGACGGCGTCGTGCTGATTGTTGACAAGCGCGTCAGCTCCAAGCTCCTTGAAGCATCGTCGATCGAGAAGATCTTCAAGATCGACGAGCACATCGGGGTCGCGTCCAGCGGCCTTGTCGGGGACGCCCGTGCGCTCGTTGACCGGGCTCGCGTGGAATGCCAGATCAACCGCGTCTCCTACGATGAACCGATCGAGGTCGAGGCGCTCAGCAAGAAACTCTGCGACCATATGCAGAACCTCACCCAGTACGGCGGCATCCGCCCGTACGGCACGGCCCTCCTGATTGCGGGCGTGAGCGACGGGGAGTGCCGGCTCTTCGAGACGGATCCCTCCGGTACGCTCCTCGAGTACAAGGCAACCGGTATCGGTATCGGCCGTCCCGCCGCGATGAAGGTCTTTGAAGAGGAGTACAACCCTGAATCCGAGATCAAGGACGTGATCCTGCTCGGTCTCAAGGCACTGCACTCGGCAACCGAGGGCAAATTCGATGTCGATACGGTCGAGATCGGTGTCATCGGCAAGGAGAACCCGGCGTTCCGGAAGATGAGCCGGGAAGAAGTCGCATCGTTCGTGGAACAGTTCAAACCGTGATCGTATGATACCGCTCGACCACGCAGTGCTAGCCCGTCTCGAAAGTTTCGGGGAACGGTTCGAGATCCTCGTCGACCCGGACAAGGCAGCGCTGGTGCGCCAGGGCCAGCCGGTGGAGATCGAGGACGTTGTTGCCGCGCTCAATGTCTTTGGCAATGCCTCGAAAGCGACCCGGGCCTCGGACGAGGCGCTGATGAAGGTCTTCCACACAACGGACTTCAATGCCGTTGCACGGAAGATCATCGAGAAAGGCGAGATCCACCTCACAGCCGAACAGCGGAAGCGGATGGTGGATGACAAGCGCCGCCAGGTGATCACGTTCATTGCCCGGAATTCCATCAACCCCCAGACCGGCCACCCCCATCCCCCGAACCGGATCGAGATGGCGATGGAAGAGGCGCGGGTGAACATCGACCCGTTCAAGCACCTCGACGAGCAGGTGAAGGAGACGGTCAAGGCCCTGCGCCCGCTCCTCCCGATCCGGTTCGAGGAACTCCGGCTCGCGATCAAGATCCCGCCGGACTTTGCGGCAAAGGCGTACGGCGATATCGCCGCCGGGTCCACCATGGAAAAAGACGAGTGGCTCAAGGACGGCTCGTGGGTCTGCGTCGTGCGTATCCCGGCCGGCATCCAGGGCGAGTTCTACGACCTGATCAACAAGCTCTCCAAGGGCGAAGGGCAGGTCAAGATCCTCAATCAAGTATATTAGTCCAGAGGACAAATAAAAGAAGACAGATCGGTGGGTTTCCATCATGGCAAAATCGACAACGAAAGCAAAGGGAAAAGTGACCGGCAGTGCAGGCCGGTTCGGCTGCCGGTATGGCAGGTTCGTCAGGAAGCGCGTGTGTGATATCGAAAAGATCTCCGGCGCTCTCCACCGCTGCCCGAAGTGCGACATGGAATCGGTTGCACGGAAGGGCACGGGCATTTGGGAATGCCGCAAGTGCGGGTACAAATTCGCCGGCGGCACATACCAGCCGGTGACCCCCACCATGAAGATCGCACAGCGTGCGATCGACCGGACAACCGAAGAGATCAGGAAATAAACGGTATTCTCGCTATGGCAAGTACCTACAAGTGTGCACGGTGCAAGCAGAAAGTCGAGATCGACGTCAACGTGCGGTGTCCCTACTGTGGTCACCGGATCCTGTTCAAGGAACGCGGTGCGGCGATCAAGGAACTGAAAGCCCGTTAAGCGCATCCTGCCGGGCCCCGGCCTGGAAATACCTATATCTGCTTTTTTCATCAATACTCCGGCAAGGGTACCCTATGTCACAGCACGAAGCCGTCTTCCGGTTCAAGACTGAACACGCGGGCCGGATCTACCAGTCGTTGTTACCGGAACTGGAAGACGAGGTGAACCCCCGGTCGGCCGTCACCTGCCGGCTCGAAGGGACCGATACGCTTGTCCTCGCCGTATCGGCACAGGACACCTCATCGCTCCGTGCTGCGCTCAACATGTACCTGCGGCTCGTGAACGTGGCAGATGAAGTCAATGGTCTTGCCAGGAAAACCTGAACCTGTAGTAAATCCCGCGGGCGGGTATGAGCGTGTAAAGGAATAACCCTTTTTAGCATCAGGCGCCGATATTCTCTACAGGAATTTATCATGAACAATATCTCACCCAAGGTCCAGAACCAGCTGGGTATGCTCCAGCAGATCCAGCAGCAGCTCCAGAATATTCTCCAGCAGAAGGCCCAGTACGAGATGGCTGTCCGGGAAGCAAAGCGTGCCCAGGAAGAGATCAGCGATGCTGCCGAAGATGCGGTCATGTACATGAGCGTAGGCACGGTCATGATGCAGAAGAAGAAAGAGGTCGTCAACGCGAAGCTCACCGAGAAGGTCGAGACCCTTGAGCTCCGCATCAAGTCCTTAGAAAAACAGGAGAAGATGCTGCAGACCAAGTTCGAGCAGCTCCAGGGCCAGATCAAGGCGGCAATCGAGGGCAAGGGCGCCCCGAACGCTGCATAAATCCTTTTTTCATCATCCTGCCCGTAAAGGATCCCGGCGCACATCCGGAATATGATTTTAAAAAAAGTGGATTTGTTTATACCCGGTTGACCAGGTTGATCGCGTTCACGAGCGCCTCGACCGATGAGAGCACGATGTCGTCGCCGGTCCCGCTGGCATCGAAGATCTTCCCGTGTTCGTCCTCCACGGCGATGGTCACGTGGCACATCGCGTCCGAGCCACCGGAGATCGCCTCGATGGAAAACTCCTTGAGCTGGAGTTTCGAGGGGGTGATCCCGAGGATCGCGTTCAGCGCTGCATCGACGGGACCGTTGCCTACCGATGAGAAGATGTGCTCTTTGCCGTTCACTATCGCCTTGACGCTGGCGGTCGGGATGACGTGGTTGCCGGTCATGATTGCGATGTCCTGGAGGTCGAGCGTCTTGTGGTTGAGCTCGATGCCCATGATGGACTCGGCGATCTCATACATGTCGGCATCGGTAACCCGCTTGCCCTTGTTTGCCACGGCCTTGACCTTCTCGACGATCGCGTCCAGCTGGGTGCCGTCCGGGTCGATGCGGACATCATGGAGCATCTGCTGCACCGCGTGCCGCCCCACGTGCTTCCCCAGCGTGAGCCGCCGGCGGTGACCGACCATCTCCGGGGTCATGATGCCCGGTTCGAAGGTGGCCGAGTTCTGGAGCACGCCGGCCGAGTGAATGCCGCTCTCGTGCGAGAAGACATTTTCGCCGACTACCGGCTGGATGGGCGGGATGCCGATGCCGGAGAAACGCGAGACAAGGCGGGAGGTCTCGACGAGGCGCTCCTTTTTGATCCCGGTCTTTATCCGGTACATCGACTCCATGATCATCACGGTCTGGGCAAGGTCAGCATTACCCGCCCGCTCCCCGAGCCCGTTCACCGTCACCTGCACCTGCGAGGCACCGGCTTCGACTGCCGCGATTGTGTTCGCAACCGCGAGGCCGAAGTCATTGTGGCAGTGGACATCGATGGGGCACCGGACCTCTTTGTTGATGCGGGTGATGAGCGTCTTCATCGCGGACGGGGAGATCACTCCCACGGTGTCCGGCACGTTGATGATCGTGGCCCCGGCATCGGCAGCAGTCTGGAATACCTCGATCAGGTAGTCCCAGTCTGTCCGCGTTGCGTCCATTGCAGAGAACATGCAGAGGTCCGAGCGCTTCCGGATGTAGCCGATGATATCAGCCGTGATCCCGAGCACTTCCTTGCGGCTCTTGTTGATCGTGTTCTCCCGCTGGATATCCGAGGTCGGGATGAAGACATGCACCATGTCAACATTGCAGTCAAGGGCAGTGTCCACGTCAGCTTTCACGGAGCGGGCAAGCCCGCAGATCACTGACTCCAGGCCGAGCTTTTTGATGGCGGTCACCGTCTCTTTCTCGGCTTTTGAAGATGCAGGGAAACCTGCCTCTATCGCGTGAACGCCGATTGCAGAGAGCTGGCGGGCAATCTCAAGTTTCTGTTCAAAAGTAAATGCAATACCGGGGGTCTGTTCGCCGTCACGTAACGTGGTGTCGAAAACAGTTACTTCTTCATGAGCGTAGCTATCGGTGAAGAAGACGATCCCCCGCAACATCCTTGCGAGTAACCATACCATTTATTGAGCATGCGAATTATTTAAACAATCGCTGCACCAGAACCATCACGGATGAAAGGGGTCTATCCGGCAATGCACATAATGTATGGATACGTGGATAACTTCCGGAACCCACAGGCAGATTTTATATAACGAAAAATTCCAGAGCGAATTATGGGAATCAATACCTTCACGTGCGATTATCCCTGCACTGATGTCCATAAGAGCATGATCTTCCCTCAGCCGGACCTCGATCCCCGGAATATCAGGATTGTCATGATTTCAGAGTGTCCTCCTGCCGACAGGTCGGATTACCTTTACGAGAGCAGTTCCGGTGCCTTCTTCCAGACAACAAGAATGGCATTCCGGGACGCGGGAGCTGCCATTGAAAATTATGAAGACCTGACCCGCATGGGCATCTATCTCACGACTGCCATCAAATGCGGCAAGACCGGTTATCTCGTTTCTGCAAAGACCATAAAAGAATGTGCGTTACGATTTCTGAAACCTGAACTGGAGCAGTTCCCCGATATCGGGATGATCATGTGCATGGGAGATTTTGCCATAAAAGCAGTCAATTATGTCTATAAAGAGAAATGCGGCAAGAGCCCGATACCCTCGGGGTCTACCTATAAAATTCGCAAACAGGAATATATCCAGAACGGCATACGGTTTCTCCCCTCATATACCCATACCGGAGACAGTTTCAATATCGAAAAGGTGAAGCGGCAGATGATTGCCGAGGATATACGGACTGCCCTGACGTACCTGAAGTCTCACTGACCTGGTTATGCGGGACTGTCGCAATCCGGCAGGTACGGACCTGGTATCGATCACGACGGGTATGTCTTCCTTACCTTTTGTCACCGCACCGGTGCTGCTGTGCCAGTAGAATGTTCCCCGGTTTTTTAGCAGAAAACCGAGCCTCGTTACGATACGTTTAATAGGAAACTTGCCCTACATTAGTAGCGCAGTGCCCCGCCTTAACTCAGCCTGGTAGAGTGCGCGGCTGTAGATTGGTTTACCGTTAAAGGTAACTGCGCGGCTACCGCGATGTCCCCGGTTCGAATCTGGGAGGCGGGATTAACTGTACCAAAATGCCCAGGTAGTGTAGTGGCCTATCATGATTGCCTGTCACGCAATCGACTCGGATTCGAATTCCGACCTGGGCGTCACTACGATTTTCGTGATTTTGCTGTAATTTTTCAATCTTATATGCCAGTATTCTCCAGCACAATGTATTTGATTTCCGGGTACTCATGTAACCGGTAGGAGCGGCAAAAAGCCATGAAACTCGACATTATCCTGGAGGAGGAAGAGGATGGTACCTACTCCGTGCACTGCCCTGCTCTCAAGGGCTGCCACTCGCAGGGAAAGACCCGGGAGGAAGCTCTGAAGAACATTCAGGATGCCATCGATCTCTACCTCGAAGTCTCGCGGGAGATGGCGGAGAAGGTGGCAAAGGGCCAGCCAAAAAGCACGCTCGTTGAGATTGCAGTATGAATGGCGATCGCCTCCTCCCGGTTTCCGGCAGGGAGATGGTGAAGGTCTTTTCCCGGATTGGTTTTTCTGTGATCCGCCAGAGAGGAAGCCATATTGTGATGGCCCGCGGGGAAGAGATCCTTGTCATTCCCGATCACGAGGTAGTTGCAAAGGGTACGGAACGCGACCTGATCCGGGATGCGGGGATCTCAGTTACTGAGTTTAACCGGCTGCTGTGACTGGGTATGTGGCGATGGCTGCCTGTCATGCAACCGGCCCGGATCCGGATTCCGACCTGGGCGTTGTTACGATTTTTTTGTTTAAAAAAATCAGGCATTCGGGTTCATAACACGCCCGATAAAGAGGATGTTCCCGTTTTCCCGCTCCTGGATAATGAAAAGGAACGGGTGATCAGCTACGAATGAGTATATTTTCGGTGGTGTCAATGGGGCACTCTGCAGCTCCACAACGTCTGCCGTTGCCGCAGCAGCTTCCGTGCCTTTCTCGTTCACATCGATGTAGGCCTTGTGGACGATCTTACTTATGAAAAGATATCGCGTCCCATCCATACCTGAGAAGTCAGCATAAGGAGAAAATGCGGTTGGCATTCCCATCTCTTCCAGTACGGTATTCATGTCGTACTGGGTCTCGATCCGGTATTTCGGAAGATAAATGTACACGTGTTCGCGTTTCAGTGAATCCCGCAATCCGGAAAGATTCTTTGCATCGAGAGAATTATCAACAACGGTCAGGTTATCCCCCTTTGGAAGGATCACCAGCATCGACAGCGCTTTTCCGTCGTCGTATAAATAGGGCATCTCGACGATTTGCAGAAGATCGTTCTCATAGTAGTTGAAGTAGATATGAGATTTCTCTTCAGCCATCATCTTCACGCGGACCTTCTCGCCCGATGCAATGGTGAAATCTTTTTCAGACGTTTCATCCGGATCAAACTGCATTATCCATGAACCATTGAAGTAGAGTGCGTTGGTTATTACGAGCCGGGTTAATGGATCCACCGAATCTTTGGGGAGCAGGTCAGTTATTTTCCCTTCAGTCTTGCCTTCCACCCACTTGTTTATGGTAACCCGGGAGTCTTCCGGCGTATTCTTAAAATCAAGATTGGTTGCATTCGCGTTGTAATACTGCTGGACAGTCTGTATATATTCGGGAAGGAAATAATACGTTTTTTCTGCCCAGAGTGCATTTGCCGTACTCAGGCGGTAGCTGGGATCGTCCTGGTTGATCCCGGTATTGATATTATAATACTGCTGTCGCCGGATTTTATTATCTGTCGGAAAGTGGAACACTGACGCAATCTCGTCAGCGGTTTTCCCCCGGGCGCCTTCATAGGTCATGGCAAGTGCCGAAGACATACTGAATGGAGAGAAGAATATGTTGCTCTCTTTATTTTCCGGAACATGCCGGATATGTGAATAGAGATCGAATGCAAACTGGTTATTCGCGTTCACCACGGCATTAGTTCCATCGGTAGCCGGTGTCGAATTGCTATCAGGAGTTGTTGGTGTTATTGTCGGAATGGTCGCAGATGTACTCATGGATTGGTTGGATGACGATACCTGGGTACACCCGGCAATCAGAATACCGGATATAATGAATATCGTAAAAATTCCCAGCAGAAAAAAACCGTTCCTCATATACAGGATTTGCATTTTACTATATAATAATTCGATTATTAAATTTTAACGTTAGAGAAATATTCACCGCGCATCTCAAGATGCGGGATAATCGTTGTCCGGGGTGGTCAGATTGGATTTGAAAAATTGGATGGAGGGTATGCGAGAGACCCCCCCGCACATCATCACCGGACAAATCTTCCACTGCTATACTCGAAACGGGAATAAAAAAGGATTAACTGGCGGATGCCGGTTGTATCAGGAGACGCCCCCGGGACGTAAGCCGGAGGATGATCTCGCTGCTGGACTTCCCCCCGTCAAGATAACGCTTGGAGAGGAGGATCCTGACCCCGGACCTGACACTGCTCTCGCTGTGACCGGGATAGAGCGCCTGGACAACCTGGCTGATGTGGCAGCTCTGCTTGTCCGCGACAGCCTTGAGTATGTCAAGATGTACGGGCGTGGGTACAAAAACCTCCGGAGTTTCAAAGGAAATTGCTTTCATGGTTACTTCTTTCATATTACGTCCTGGTGATACTGAAAATCTGAATAGTCCCGAATGACCGGGAACAAATCACCACTATTGTATATGCTGTATTAGATGAAGTAACCATGGTTGTGGGAGCCTTCCCTGAACGTGTGCCGTTACACCGGGGCAGGATAAAAAGGATGGGCCTGGCCCGGTTACCCGAGCTGCCAGGCCGAGATGTGCTGGGAGTCGAGCGTGATCACGAGGTATGCCTTCGAGAGATCGATGGTGGCCGGTACTTCGTAGATGAGGAACCCGTCCGCCGCATTGCTCGCGCCCGGCTGGATATATCCTGATACGCCGCCCTTCCCGATCAGGTAGTCGTACTGCGTGCCAAGGACGCTCCCGATCGTTACGTCCGAGCCGCTGAGGGAGCTGTACGCGTAGTCCTTCCCCTCATAGTTCACGACGAACTGGCCGGGCGATGGCGCCACGATGCCCTCTGTCCCGGTATCGGTCAGCCGGACACGTGCAAACAGGAAGGTATTGCCCGCGGCGGGTTGTGCCGTGTTGTACCCCTTCTGGGTGCCGAGTGCAGTGCCGGCCTCGGTCTGTTCCCTGGCGCTGTTGAACGATGGCGAAGTCCAGGAATACGCCGGCAGGATATCCGCTTTGTAAACCGTGGCGGTGCCGCTCTTTCCCCCAATGCCGAACGGTGCTTCCTGGTTCAGGGAGAGTGCACCGGGGTACGGTGTGGCAGTCGGGGCCGGAGTTACTGCTATTGATGCAACCGGTACCGGGGTCGGGTACGGTGTTGCGGCCTGCGGGGATGTACTGGTACACCCGGCACAGCAGATCAGCACGGCGGCGATAACGAGAAGAACAAGTGCATGAACAGGTTTCATGCTCTGACGGTCTCTGCCGGCACGTAAATAGGTTTGTGATGCAGCCCCTGCTCTTTTTGGATCATTCAACCCGGTAGCCCCTCTCCCGCAGGAATGCGGCAATCCACGGTTCGGCATCGGTGTCCGGCCTGGGCCGCCTCTTCTCCACCTCGTCCCATACGGAACGGAGCGCCGGATCATCCGCGTGCAGGGCGAGCGCCCCGGTCACGTACCCGAGCGGCCTCCCTTCGGGATCGGCAACCCGCATCGTAACGCACCGGTAATACTTGCATTGTGCCGGGCTGTCCCGGTGGATCGTGCACCGGAGGAGTGGCCCGTCAGGCCGGAGAAACCGGCAGGCATGAGGGTGTTGTTCCGGGAATGTATGATCGCAGAAGATCTCCCGCTTGTCTTCATCTATCTCCGCAATAAACGGCGTGCCGGTCGACACCGACTCGCACTCAAACCGGAACGGCCCGGTCTGTTGTTCGATGACAATATAATCGCCGAGATACATGCAGCACGTCCCGCACTGCCTGCAGCAAAAGACCATGGTTATTGACCTGCTGTACTATCGGGAAGAGTAAAATAAAAAGGGATCACCGGTCTGTCCCGCTACTGGATTTTACCAGCCGCTTTCTGCGCAATATCCCTTAAGACTTCATAATCCGTTGTTGTGCCGGTCATCGAGATCTTCTCGTACACGTTCTTTTTCGTGAAGATTACGGTATAGGTGACAAAAACGGTACGGTCCACGGTACGGGTCTCCCGCCACGCGATGCTCCTGTCTCCCTGCTGCGGGAAGGGGACCTGGTAATCCGTGGTACTGTCATCGGAAGGGAGCAGTGCCTCCTTTTCAAGGGCATAGACATCGTTTACGGTATCAGGCGGGTAGATGTCGATCTCCTGGACGATCCCGGTTGTATCGTCCCGGTCCTTGTCCAGCCGGTAAAACGAGACCCGGTATCCCTGGCGCCAGCCAAGGTCCTGGTAGAGTTTGTCGACACCGCCATATGCGCTGGCGGTCCTGTCCCTGAGAACGTAATCGGATGGCAGATCGGCGAGCTGGAGTGCCATGTCTGCGGCCGGACCGGTTGCGACCGGGCTCTCCGGTGTGGGAACAGGGGACGTTGTGGCCGGGATGGTTGCATTCTCGTTTTGTGACGGCCCAAATGAGCCCGTGAGGCAACCTGCTGACGCGGCGATGATGCAGGCAAGGATTGCCAGCAGGATATACGATCTGTACCCGCGTTCCATATCGTACACCATGGCACAGCGGATTTAAATTGTTGGTGGATACGGTGCACGGATCCCATCGATCAGAAGCACTATAACTCCGGCCGCAGATGATCATACAGGGGTAAAATACACATGCCATCAACCAGCATCGCCATGCTCGACAAGGACCACCATATCCACATGGTTCCCGCTGAGCGGATCCTCATGATGAGTATCGAACATTCGGCCGTGAAGAAAGTCGAGAACGAACGGTTCGAGGTCGAGTGCTTCCTCAAGCTCTCGGTCGAAGGGTTCCCTCACCCGCTCGAGGATGTGATCCGGTTCACGTTTGCGGCCACCCGTATTCCCGACCAGCAGATGATGACCGAGCTGACGTTTGTCCAGAACCATATCATAAAATCGGTTTTTGACAAGAGTCTTGCCGGGGATATGACGGTCTGTGCGCCCGATGATCCCCTGGCAAAGGAGTCCGGGATCACCATTTCATCCGAGATAAAAACACAGATGGCGGTCTCAAAACAGCTCAGGGAAGTCCTTGCACGGAACGGGGCACTGGCGGATTCATTCGTTTTCATCAGGTAATTCCCTCCCCCTCCGGGGGTCCCTTCACGGGTCTCCGTGACTGACGACTGATAAATATCTTTTTCCCATGCAAGGTTCAACCACTACCGGAGAGAAATATAAAACGTGGTATTATGGGCGAGCCAAATCTCAGTAGTGATGAACAGGTCCTTGTGAGGACGCAGGGTGTCCACGTCAAGTCGATCCCGTTTGAAGGCATCCTTACCAACAAGCGCATCATCCTTGTCGACCGGGCAAAGAATATCCTCCCGACAAAGGAGATCCCGCTTTCTACAATACAACAGGTTGAGACCGGGGAGAACGCAATCGGGGACGCTGTCCTCACCGTCACGGTCATGTCAGGTGCCGGCCAGACCCGGCAGATGGTCCTCACCTTCTCCTGTGCGCAGGGAGGCGCCCGGCAACTGGACGCGTGGGCACGCATGCTGGAGGAGATCCTGTCCCCCTCATACGGGCAGGCACAGCGTGGTGCCGGGCCCTCCGCCCAGCCGCGGAGTGATGTCGTGAACAGCCAGGCAGGCATTCCCCGCAAGGCACCGGTGAAACGAGTGGTCGAGAGCGGGGGATATGACCAGCCTGCACCGGCTCCCGCGCCTGTAGCCAGGCAGCCTGAGATGCCGCCTTCCGGAGAGACCGCATTTTGCACGCGGTGCGGGAACCGGGTGCCCGCGGAATCCGTGTTCTGCAACCGTTGCGGTACACCCATCGTGGCACCAAAATCCGCCCAGCCGCCCGCGCCGCGACGGCAACCCGTTCCCCCGCCCGTGGCCGAACCGGCATATGAACAGCCTGTGGCCAGGACCTACCAGGAACCGCCCCGGGCTCCCGCCCCCCAGGTCCATCCACGGCCGTCTGCCGGATATGAAGGACCGGCCGCACCTGCCCCCAAACCGGCAAAAAAAGGAATACTCGGAGGGCTCTTCCCCTCAAAAGGGAAAAAGCCTGCCGCCCCGAAACCGCCGGCCCCTCCCCGTGAACGCAAGGCCCGGAGGAGTCTTGTGCCCGGCAGGAACGTGATCATCGGGGGGATTGTCATTGTCGTCCTCATTGCCGTCATTGCTGTTGGTGCCTTGTTCGTGTACCCGATGGTGACTTCGGGCGCCCTGGGCGGGTTATCATTACCCGGTGGGAACAGCAGTTCCTCATCATCGTCCGGCACTACCCTGTCTACTGCAACTGCCGACTCGATCAAGGTCGTAGAGACCACTGCGCCAACGATCCCGGCCAAAGGAGTCTGGGTATCGATCGATTATATGGGCGGTTACAAGGGAACGTACGGCATGGCTTCCGATCTCCAGACGGTGGAGGATTCCGGGGCCCGTCTGTTTGAGGTCGTGAACGCGACAGGTCTCATCAAGGCGACCCTTGAAAAGAAGGACAGTTCTGCAAAACGTGAACTTGTGGTCGGGATTTACAAGGATGGCAAGCTCCTCAAGGACGGCAAGACGGCCAAGTCATATGGTAAAGTGACCATATCCGCCGATGTCGGCACCATTGCTGCAACGACGACAACCTCTGCGACCGTTGGAAACAGCACTGCCAACTCAACCGTGACCACAAAACAGACAACTGCTGCTACCGCAAAGACAACCACTGCAACGAAGACAACAACGAAAGCGACCTGATCTTATTTCCCGATACTTTTTTTGTACATCCGTACTGATACTAGTCCGGATATTCTATGACCCCTTCTGATCATTTCCCCCGGAATGTACCGTTCAAACCCTCCACGGCATTTATCCCGTGGTTTATCATCGATTTTCTTCTCGTTGTTGCATTGATCGCTGCCTGCACGGTCCTCCCGTTCCTGCTCGCAGAGCCCCTCGATTGGTTTGTGATGGCAGCAATCCTTGCCGGACTCGTTGTCATCATCATTGTTTTTGTTGTCTGGACGAGGCTCTATTACGATACTATGGCCTACGAGCTCCATGACGACGAGCTGCGCTGGCGTCGCGGGGTCTGGTTCCGCACCACCGGTATCGTGCCCTATAACCGGATCACCAACCTTGACCTCAAACAGGGGCCGGTGATGCGCTGGCTGGGTATCTCTACGATCTCTATCCAGACAGCGGGATATTCCGGACAGGCCGTACCTGAGATCCGGATCGAGGCGATCGAGCAGGCGGAGGAACTCCGTGAACTGTTGCGTGCAGCCGTGCGCAGCTGCAGTGCCGGAGGAGACGGTACGGGAACGAGCGGGCAGGCCCCCCGTGCGCCTGACACCCCGGTCGCATCGATCGGGACAAGCATGCTCATCCTTGACGAGTTAAAAAAGATCCGGGTGCTGCTTGAGCAGCAGAAAAAATAATTTTACTTTTTCACTTCTTCTCTTCCAGTGTTGCCGGTGCAGCGCCTTTCTTCCCCTTGTGCCAGCGGTATGCCCAGTACCCGATACCGCCAATGATGATGAGGGGCAGGAGCGTGAATACCAGGATGATCAGGGCATCGATCATACCGAGGAACCCTGCAATGCCTTCATTGATGGTTGAAACGAAGTCATGTCCTGCCTGTCCCCCGACCGGCTGGGGCTCCTGGAGATAGACGGAGATGGTTGAGATCTCGATACGGCTGTCGAGGTATTTCAGCCTGCCGTTCAACCGGTCCAGTTCAGTCTGCACGCGATCAATCTGTTCCTGCACAGTGATGATGTCCTCCACCCTGGTGCTCTGCTTCATGATCGCGTTGTACTGTGCCAGCTGGTTGGTGTACGAGGTTTTCTGCGCCTGGAGATCCACGTATTGTTCTGTTACGTCCTCCCCGCTGGTAGAGATCGATTTGACGGTACCGAGAGCCTTCGTGCCCGCAATGGCAGCTTCGAACGATGCCTGCGGGACCCGGATGACGACCGTGCCGGACAACTGCTTGTTGTAATTCTCCCGGATGTTGGTTGACGAAAGGTATCCGCCATGGGTGGCTGCAAGTGCCTTGAGCGATTCAACGGCGCTGGTGACATCATTGACCTCAAGGGTCATGTCAGCGGTCCTGATGATCTTGGTCTCAATACCGGTACTCCCGGATCCGGACGACCCGTACGCGGGCATGGGTGCAGCAACCGGGGCTGCGATTCCGGCCGAGTTTTGTGACCGTGAAAGACCCTCTTCTCCGATAAAAGCGGTCGTGAGACGAGTATCGGAACTGTCGTAGGACTTCTCCGATGATGAGCTCTGGAGTGAATGTCCTGTTGAAGACGATGTGCAGCCTGCAACGGCAATCACCGCCATACATACCACGAGGAGTGCGATGACCTTATAGTTCATAGACAATCCATTGTTGTCCGAAATATAAAAGAACGTCGTATACTGCGAATAATTTGGCAGTCATGGGGGGCACGACCGGACTCGCTGTGATGAACGGGATAACCTGCAGGTTCAATGAACCAACCCCGGCGATTTAAGGAATTTAATATACCGGCTGCTGATGCTGTATGCAGAGAATTATCGCGGGAAACCGGGTCCTGAATATCCGGGAGGTTTGTTTGTATGTCGCCAAAATTATCCATGCTCCTGCTTGCGGCAGGCTGGGTGGCACTTGTTATTGTCACGTCCCCGTCTCCTATTATATGATCTCCCCGGGGCTCCACGATCTCATTTCCCGGAATCCTGCATTGAACTTATATAACAATGCGGGTGATATTTCCTTGAGGTTTTATGACCAACGACAATCCTGCGGAAAGGAATGTGCCGGAGAAACCCGGAAACGCCGGCGAGCTTGAAAAGCTGGGACTCGAAGGACTGGTCAAGGCCCTTCAGGACAGTACGGACCCCCAGGTACGGCAGTACGCGGCCTACCTGCTCGGGAAAGCCCAGAACCCCCGGGCGATCCAGCCCCTGGTCGAGGCACTCGCAGATTTCGATAAGTCCGTGCGGGAGCAGGCCACCCTTGCCCTCTCGCGGATCGGGAAAGCTGCGATCGAGCCGCTTGCGGAAGCAATGAAAGAGCCCAAGTGGCAGACACGGTACCGGGCCGCAGAAGCGCTCGGGAAAATTGCCGATGAGAAAGCCGTCAAACCCCTGATCCAGGGACTCAGGGACAACCGCGACCACGTGAGGTACATGGCAGCCAAGGGGCTCAAGGACATCGGGGATTCCGATGCCATCGAACCCATCGTGATCCTCCTCAAGGATGAGAACCGGTATGTCCGGATGATGGCAGTACGGGCACTCGGGACCCTTGGCGGTAAAAAAGTAAACGAGGCGCTCAACGCCGCACTGAATGTTGAGCAGGACGAAAAAGTCAGGGAAGCGATCGTCGAAGCGCTCAAATAACCGATACAATACTTTTCTCTGGGATACCGGAAAGGACCAGGCACAACCCACACGCCGGATGTCCCGACTCTTTGATACTGTCCTCAAACGGCCCGGTTATCTCTGAACTGATGCAGAGCTTTTTTGAATACCGCGATCCGGCATATTGCCCTGTCTCTCCCAAATCTCATCCTGCCGCCATACAATGAAAGAAATAGGGGAAGGTGGATAATACCCATTTATCCACATGGAGGAATGAGTTCATGGAACCAGGCAAATTATACACCCTGCCGAAACTGCCGTACGCGTATTCGGCGCTGGCACCGTATATTTCCGAAGAGCAGCTCACCCTGCACCACACAAAGCACCACCAGGCGTACGTGACCGGTGCGAATGCAATCCTTGAGAAACTCGACAAGGCCCGGAAGGACAATGCCGACCTTGACATGAAAGCCACGTTAAAGGAGTTGTCGTTCCATATCGGCGGCTACCGGCTGCACTCGCTGTTCTGGGAGAACATGGCACCTGCCGGCAAAGGCGGAGGCGGCGTTCCGAAAGGGGAACTGGCAAAAGCGATCGATGCAGAGTTCGGGAAGTTCGACCGGTTCAAAAAGGAGTTCACGCAGGCCGCATCCAGTGTCGAGGGGTCCGGGTGGGCCGTGCTGACCCACTGCATGAAGACGAACCGGCTCCTCATCATGCAGCTCGAGAAGCACAATGTCAATATTATCCCCGGTTTCCGGATCCTTATGGCCCTTGACGTGTGGGAACACGCGTACTACCTGGATTACAAGAATGACCGGGCAAAATTCATCGACGGGTTCTGGAACCTCGTGAAATGGGATGAGGTAAATACCCGCTTTGTCACGCACCAAAAAAAGTAATCCGATCAGGTCCCTGCCCGTGCAACCGGGCGGATCCGGCCATTCATCCTCTCTCTTTTTTCCGCCTTGAACCCGTAAGTTCAATGATCGTACCAGCGGGATTTTTCGAATTTATATCCTGCATATCCCCAACAGGTAATTACGGGGTACTGTTATGTCCGATCATTATGCAATACGGAGGTATCACCGGCAGACAATGCCGGTGCTGGGCGCAAACCGGAAGAAGAAGTACATGAAGCTCCTTCTCGTCCTGATCATTGTTGGTTGCGCCGGAGTGGCGTATCATGTCTCCGGCTCCGGCATACTGGCTGATGGCAGCTCCCGGATCCCGGAACAGATGATCTCGCGGATCAATCTTGAACGGCAGGCAGACAACCTTGCCCCGGTCCAGCTGGATGGTACCCTGGCTGGACGTGCCCTTGCCACGAGCCGGGAAATGAAAATGTCATCACTGTCACATGCACCGGGGGGTGACTCATCAGCCGATGACGCTACGAATATGTTCGTTATTCCGAAAATATCGTGGGCGATATCGGGATACGATGCGCAGCAGCAGCTGTTTGACGCCCTCGGGAATGATGACCCATCCTTCCGTGCCAGCGTGCTCAACAGCGGGTACACGAATGCCGGTATCGGTGTCACCAGCGACAGTTACAATTATTATATCGTCGTGAAATGGCAATGATCCCCGTCACGTCCACCACGTCATGTGCCCCGGCAAATGAACTCAATTTTAAATAACTTTCACACTAACATAATGTAAATATGGATGAGTCTGCTGAGGTTGCGAGGCTGCTCGACATTCTCGGTAACCGTAACCGGAGGCGGATCATTGAACTGCTCCGGCAGAAGCCCTGTTTTGTCACGGAAATATCTGACACGCTCGTGCTCTCGCCAAAGGCTGTCATCGACCACCTCCAGATGATGGAGCGCGAGGAGATCCTCTCCTGCGAGATGGACGACCGGCGCCGGAAATATTACTATCTTGCCCATGACATCCTGGTCGATGTCAGCCTCAAGGAAATGAGGATTGATCTGCCGGTGGCAGATGAAGATACCCTGAAAAACGACCAGCTCAAAAAGACCGTTGCCATGCTGGCACGTATGATCCGGGCCCACGACCAGATCCTTGCAAATCTTGAACAGGTCAACCACGACATCGAGACCAAGATCAATGACCTTGCCCGTATCCATAATGATTTATTCAAAAGCGATGGAGAGCTTAGTGTAGTCATTGCACTGTCCCACCAGCCTCTTACGGCAGCGGAACTGGAACAGGTCACGGAGCTTTCAAAAACAAGCCTTGCGGAGATCCTGAAACAGTTCGAGAAGCGGGGGATCACAAAACGGGAGAAAGAACGGTATACACTCAGAGGTGTCCATGCAGAATAATCCGGGCGGCCCCTACGATGATGTCTTTGGCAACCTTGCAAAGATCGTGGAAGATATTGTGAAGAACATGCCGGACAGCCAGCATGCCCGCATCGTGGGATACACGATCATCACCCGGCAGACCGGGAGTGGCGACCCCGAGGTATTCCGGGCCGGCGCCCCGGACGATGACGGGGAGGTCCCCTACGAGGTCGTGGAAACGGATGACGATCTCTTCATCACTGCCATGATGCCGGCCGATCCAAAGAATGCACCCATTGCGGATATCGAAGTGAACTGTGTCCGTATCGTTGTCGATGATAAGATTACCACCATCATGCTCGACAACCCGATCGATCGTATCCACAGTTACTACCGGGTCCACCGCGGGGTCATGGATATCTCCTTAAAAAAGGTAAAAAACCAGTAAATCTCGTTTTAAAAAAAATTATGCCTTGACCGGGAAGTCGGACGGGGCAATATGGCTGGTAGCCTTCTTACCGGTCCGCATCTCATGGAACTGCCGGAGCGAGACGGTGATATCCCGCGTGAAGGCAAAGTACCCGATCTGGGTGTTGCGGCAGAGCTTCATTGCCATATCCATCAGCCCCCGCGGGTCGGGCCGTGCCTCGCCAAGCCAGACGTGGAAGATGTTGCCGCCGTCAACGATCGGGAAGAAGACATGCTCGATCTCCATACGCTTGGTCAGGGGCACGTTTGCACCCGGGGCAACGTGGGTACCGTTCGTGTAATAGATCGGCAGGTCCCGGACCTTGCCCAGCTTTGAGAGGCCAAAGTCCAGGTCTCCCTTGATCACCTTCTTGGCAAAATCGTGGTAACGGCGGTCAAGTAAGTCCGCAACGGCGAACCGCTGGCCGGTGGTCTCTGCAGGCGTGCGTGCGAGCGCGATGGTCATGTTGTTCTTCTTCGAGAGCTCACGGCCGTACAGTTCCATCTCGGTCATCGCCCGGATGGCGAGCTTGAATGCGGCCTTCGACTCGTGGAGCTGCTGGCCGGTATGGTGCTGGACCATCTCGTTCACGCCAACGACCCCGATCGTGTATACGAGCCCTTCGAGGTCGACTGCAAGGGCGCCTCGCTCCCCGGTGTTGGGATCCTTGGGGCGCTGCATGGCAAACGGCATCCGGTTGTTCGACCGGATCAGGTCCATCCAGCGGCGCTTGATCTTGAAGATCTCAACCGAGACATCCATCAGTTTCTTCAGCTCGGCAAAGAGCCGGGCATCGTCGCCTTCCGCATTATAGGCGGCCCGCGGGCAGTTAACGGAGACGACCTGCCACGACCCCATCGAGAAGTGGCGGCCGTCCTCAAAGAGGAGTTTCCTGTCAAAGTCAGAATCTTCATCGGCAACGGTCGAGAACTGGTAGGCGCAGCACTGGTAGCAGGAGATCCCCTTGCCGGCCCCGCGGTACGCCGGGAGCTGGTTGTCGTAATAGGGCGTGCCGAACTTCGAGGCGAGCTCGAAGGTCATGAGGTAAAGGTCCTGGTACGTGGGGAGGTCGGGGTTTTTTAAATTGAACTCTTCCCGTTCGTTCATGAAGTCGGGCTCGATCGAGATCTCGGGCTTGGGGAAGTTGAACGGTTTTCCCCAGTAATCCCCTTCCAGCATGACCTCCATCAGCGCCTTGAAGAGGAGCCGCACCTCGCGTTCGAACTCCCCGTAGGTCCTGTGGGGTGCAGCGGTGCCATCCCAGATCTTTCCCTTGTATACACAGGGCTTGTCCTGCCAGAGCGTCGGTACCCCGGGTGAGAGCTGGATGGACGAGAAGACGAGCTGGCCGCCCCGGGCAACCATCATCTGGGTCATCTCGTACACGAACATCTGCACCATCTGCTTGATCTCCTCGTACTCCAGCCCTTCCATGAACGGGGCGAGGAAGGTGAGGAAGTTATAGTACCCCTGCCCGCCGGCAAAGTTCGTCTGGGCGGACCCGAGGGCTTTCACCGCGTGGAGGATCGCGACCTCCGCACGTTTTGCCGGGCCGGCAACCGAAGCCTTGGTCCCGTTGCCATCGGGCATCAGGCCGTAATAGAAGAAGTAGCGCAGGTCCCAGTCCTGGCAGAACGGACGCGTGCCGAAATATTCGAGGTCGTGGATATGCATCTCGCCGGAGAGGTGGTGATCGGCAAGGGCAGGGGGCAGCTGGAGCAGGTACTGCTCCTTTGAGATCTTGTCCGCTTTCTTCTTGTGGGAGGTCTCGGCATTCTCCTGCAGGTTCGCGTTGTCGTGGGCCTCGAATCCCTTGCCGACATCGATCTGGTGGGCGTCGAAGACCGGGGTACCGACACGGGTGGATACGTTCCGGTACTGGATCATCCCCCGTTCAAGGAGGGTGATGTTAACGATCTCGCGGATGAGCGGGCCGGAGAGGGACTTCAGCCCCATACTCTTGATGCGCTGTTCGACTTCGAGAGCGATCTCCTGCGCGGTCTCCTCGCTTGCCCCCTGGTACCCGTAGAAGGTCTCGACGAGTTTGGTCTCTTCGACAAGCTGGCGGACAATGCGGTTCCGGTCCCATTCAACAATGTGCCCGTCTGTTGTCCTTACCGGGGGGAGGGATGGTGTATACTCACCAAAGATGGTCTGCTGGCGGGTCTCCTGCCGGGGCATCATTCACCCGCGATCAACTGGCTGATATGCTCCCCATCCAGCTTTCCCGCGGGAAAAAGGTCCGCTGAGGTGAAAAAATCCTCGCTCTTCTGGAGCACCGGTGCCTCGTTCACAAACACACCGTTCACCCGAAGTTCGGTCAGCGACTCTGCACTGGACAGGTCGCGCTCGGCGAACTGGTGCCCGCCTTTCTTTAAGAATGTCTTGAGAAGTTCGCAATTCGGGCAATGCTCAAGCGTATATACAATCAGCTGTGGACCTTTCGGCACAAAAAACACCCTCACTCTGTCATCTATCTGATTGGAGGTATGTATAAAAAAATCTTGGTTTATGCAATGCTAATCCTTGTCCCTTCAGGCTGTTATACGGAGCGATTACCCTTATCTGGGGAATAGCACAATAGTACCGTAATGGTCAGGACGTTTGTCGCGCTTGAACTCTCCGGGGAGATACGGGAGCAGCTAAAGGAGGCCCAGCAGGTACTTCGCGGCTGTTCTGCCCGCCTGACATTTGTTGATCCGGCCCTCATCCATATCACCGCGAAATTCCTTGGCGAGGTTGATGACAATATCCTCGTGCAGGTCCGGGACGTCCTGAAAAAAATTGCATTCACCCCGTTCCCGGTTCATGCCGGGCTGGTAACGGTGAATAACCCGAAACGCCCACACACGGTCTGGTGCGCGATCGATGACGGAGGGAATGGCGGGCAGCTCCTTGGCCTGATCGAAGCGGTACTCACCCCTCTCGGTTTTGTACGTGAAGAGCGGAAGTTCACACCCCATGCAACCATTGCCCGGGTAAAGTCCCCTGACTCGTCCCTTTTTACTGCGCTGGACCAGCTCAAAGGCCGGGACTATGGCACCTGCATGGTGACCGGCATGAAACTCAAAAAGAGCATCCTGACTCCCCGGGGTCCGGTGTACGAGGACCTGCTCGAGGTGAAATGGTGAGCCGGCTCCCCCTGGAAGAAAAAGTCCTCGCGGACCTGCGGCCCACGCAGGCAGAGAAGGACCATGTATGCGGCCTTGCACAGCGTGTCCTTGAACGTATCCGGCAGAGCGGAAAGGCGGATGGCATGGTCGTTGGATCGATTGCCCGCCATACGTGGGTGAGCGGGGACCGGGATCTTGATATTTTCATGCTCTTTGACCCGTCCCTGCCCCGCGAGGAACTCGAAACGCAGGGGCTTGCCCTTGCCCGGAGCATTGCCTCGTCCTTCACGGAGAACTATCACGAGAAGTACGCCGAACACCCCTACATCAACGCGACTATTGACGATGTTGATGTGGACCTTGTTCCCTGTTACAATGTCGACAGCGCCGAGCGGATCCAGAGCGCTGTTGACCGGACGCCCTTCCATACCCGTTACATCACGGAGAAGATCAATGGCCTGATCGATGATGTCCTGCTCCTCAAACGGTTCACCAAGGCCGGAGGTATTTATGGGTCCGACCAGATGACGGAGGGATTCTCCGGGTATCTCTGCGAGCTGCTCATTCTCCACTATGGCGGATTCACCCCGCTGCTTGCAGCCGCTGCAGAGTGGAAGCCCCAGGCAATTATCGATATAGAGAATCACGTGGCAAAGGAGTTCGATGAACCGCTGGTGATGATCGATCCGGTTGACCCGAAACGGAACGTAGCCGCTGCAGTATCGGTAGACCGGATGGCAGAGTTCGTGGAACTCGCCCGGGGGTACCTGGAATCCCCCTCGGCATTATTTTTTGAATTACCAAAAGACTCGCCGATCACCCGGGATGATCTCACTACTCTTATTGACCGGAGGGGAACCTCATTATTTGCGATAACCTTCCCGACCCCGCCATATATCGAGGAGATCGTGGTCCCTCAGCTGAAACGCAGTACCAGCGCCATCTGCGAACATCTCGCCCGCAACGGATTCTCCGTGCACCATGCGCATTACCGGATGGAACGTGAGGAATGCATGATCCTCATCGAGCTGCTCGTCTCTGAATTGCCGGCGATCAGGAGTCACCTCGGTCCTCCTGTCTGGAACCGGGTCAATGCGGAAAAATTCCGCAGCAAGTACCGGGACTCATCCCTCCCGGGGCCCTATATCGACAACGGCAGGTACGAAACGGAAGTGCCCCGCGAGTTCAGGAAAGCGGCCGACCTGATCAAGTCAGAGGGGATGTTGCAGATCAGTCTTGGGAAACATGTCCGGCAGTCCCTTGTAAACGGCTGGCAGGTACACGAGGGCAGGGAGTGCTGGAGCCCGGTCTTCTCCTCATTTATTGCAGGATTTTTCAACCGCTGCTCACCATTCGTGCGCCATGAGAAGGAGAGCGGCAATCATAACTCCTGACACTTTTTTAATGGGAGTTTTCTTTTTGGGAAATGCAAAAAAAGAGAAACTTAACCGGATTATTGCCAGGGCACGTGTTTCCCCGGTCGCATACTCCATAAGATTCCTGCGGATCAAGGCAGATTGTTATTTACTATAACGGCAGAGATTCTTTACACTTATCATGATCCCGTGGCTCAATTCTAATTTCCGGCATTTCAAACCGACAGCGGCAATCGCCATCAACGCCACGCGGCACATGAACAAGATCGAGCGGAAGAAATTATTTTCAGAAGACCTCGAAGTTATGCGGACTGCCGAGGGGCGGTGGTTCGAGGCGATTGTGTACGAGATGTTCCTGGACATCGCAAAAAAATCTGAGACGATCAGGTACGTTGCAATGAAAGGTGCCGATGCCCCGGACCGGCGCGAGAATGTGAGGATCGGGCAGAACGGGTTGTTCTATTCAAAGTACGGCGACATCACGGTTCGGGGCAACGGGCAGGATCTTGCCGAGTTCGATTTCCTGCTGGTAGACTCAGGAAACCATGTGGCGTTTGGCGAAGTGATCACATCTCCTTCTGATTTGAAGGAATTCGAAGTGGAGATTGCGTACAAGAAAAGACTGCTCGGGTACCTGTACGGGCAGAAGATCACGCCGTTCGTGCTCGTCTCATCCATTGACCTCTCGAATTATACCGTTGTCAAGCGCCTTGCAAAAGACAAGACCAACGCGATCATCCACACGAGCTCCTGCGAGCAGATCAAATCGCTCGTCAAGCATTACCGCCCGCGTATCATCTACAACCTGCCGGAGAACCATCCAAAGCTTATCCGGGCTACCGATATCCCGATGAAACACCCGTTTGACTACAAGCGGTATCACGATGAAGTAAAAAATAAGATTTTCACCGAAATCAACAGGGCACCCGGACGAATTCATCCGGAAATCACCGACCAGACCGGCCAGCTGGTAAAAAAGGTACTCTACGGGGGACTCTTCCCTCCGGCGATCAAAGCGGTCTGCGATACCTATGGCATGACCGTCAAGGGACGGACGATAACACCGGAAGAGTTCCCGAAGTATTACTCGAAGGCAATAATTGCCACAGATCTTCCTGGCTATGAGCTGATCATCTACCTCCGCTCAAGGCAGAAAAAGGAATATCATAAGATGATACAGATGAAAGACGGGCATTTCAAGTTCGAACGCCCGACACCGCCCAAGGTGGGCTTTTTCCTCTGGCTTGAATCCATCCAGCCGACCCTCGGGGCGCGGATCACGCTTCAGGTTATTGACGCGTTCTCGATTCAGGAGCGCCCGCGGAAAATATAAAAAAAGTTCTGTTTCTTCAGGTGAGGTGAGCAGGGAGATTGCATGTGATGCAATTCCGGACTTTTCCCCACACCGTGATTATTCCTGGGCCTCGCCGGTCCGGATCCGGATCGCTTTCTCGACCGGGATCACGAAGATCCTGCCGTCGCCAATCTTTCCGGTCCGGGCAGATTCTGAGATCGTACTGATGAGGGAATCCACATCGGATGCCTTGACCACGATCTCGATCTGGATCTTGGGGAGGAGGTCGACGGTCATCAGGCCGCCGCGATACTCAAGCGTGATGCCTTTCTGTTCGCCGCGTCCTTTGACTTCCGTGAGGGTCATGCCGTTGAACCCTTTCTCCTCAAGGGCTTTCTTAACGAATTCAAATCGTTCCGGTTTGATGATTGCTCTTACCAGTTTCATGATATTCACACTCCCTTTTGTTGCACTGCTACCGGCTGTGAGAGATCAAGCCAGACATACTTTTTTTCATTGGTACCGTTTCCGGTTGTCCCGGTAACTGCCGTTTCTTCCAGGGCCTCTCCGGTCCGGATCCGGATCACTTTCTCGACAGGCATGACAAAGATCTTGCCGTCGCCGATTTTCCCGGTCCGGCACGATTCCATAATCGTGCTCACAAGGAGGTCTGCCCTGTCGTTATTGACCACGATTTCGACCTCGATCTTGGGGAGGAGATCGACCGTTATCTGGCCCCCCCGGTATCCAAGGGTGATCCCTTTCTGTTCGCCGCGTCCTTTGACTTCCGTGACGGTCATACCGGTGAATCCTTTCTCCTCCAGGGCTTTTTTGACAAACTCAAACCGTTCCGGTTTGATGATTGCTTTTACCAGTTTCATGGATTTCCCTCACTGTCAGCAACGCTCACCGTGCTGCGAGATATCAAGGCCGACATACTCTTCTTCTTCCGTCACGCGCAGGCCGATTGTCTTGTCGATAACAACCGCAAGGACGTACGTCACGACAAATGCATAGATGACCGCTGCGAATGCACCCACCGCGTTTGCCACAAACTGGTGAACATTGCCTTCAATCAGACCTGATGCACCGTTCACTGCGGCGACTGCGAAGATACCGGTTGCGAGCGCACCCCAGAGACCGCCCATGCCGTGGATTGCCCAGGCATCGAGACTCTCATCATAGCCTTTCCGGATGCGCCAGAGCATGACGCCGTAACAGAAGATACCGCCAACCGCACCGATAAGGATTGCAGCCATCGGTGTCACAAACCCCGCTCCCGGCGTGATTGCAACAAGACCCGCTACTGCTCCGCTGACAAAACCCAGCGAACTGGGCCTTCCGTTCAGCCAGCTCACCAGCATCCATGCCAGTGCTCCGGCCGCTGCGGCGACGTTGGTGGTGACAAAGGCACTTGCCGCAAGTCCGTTGGCCCCAACTGCACTCCCTGCGTTAAACCCGAACCAGCCGAACCAGAGGAGCGCTGCACCAAGGATGGTTAAGGGAATGTTGTTGGGTTCCATGACATACTTGCCAAAGCCGACACGTTTCCCGATGACCAGGCAAAGGGCAAGGGCTGCAAACCCGGAACTGATGTGGACAACCGTACCTCCGGCGAAATCCAGCGCCCCGAACTGGGCTGCCCAACCGCCACCCCACACCCAGTGGGCGAGCGGATCATACACAATCGTTGTCCAGAGGAGGGCAAAGACGAGGTATGCGCTGAACTTCACCCGTTCGGCAATGCCGGATGTTACGATTGCCATGGTAACGGTTGCAAAGACCAGCTGGAATACCATGTACAGCAGGCCGGGAATCGCGCTGCTGAACGCACCGGGTTCCATGCCCACATTGTTCAGGCCGAGATACTCAAGGTTGCCTATGAACCCTCCGACATCGGAACCAAACGCAAGCGAATACCCGAACAGTACCCACTGGATACTCACCAGTGCAAAGGCAACGAACGACAGGGTGATCATGGAGATCAGATTTTTCCTGCGTACGAGCCCACCATAGAAGAATCCTACCGCCGGCGTCATAATCATAACGAGCGCCGTTGAGGCGAGGATCCATGCAGTTGCTCCAGAATCAATTGCCATTCATTTCACCTGTAAACAATTTCCCATTACTGTTTCTGCTCTTAATCATTTTCCAGACCGGAGAGCGGAACGGATCCGGACCAGAGTCTCCCTGCCGGATGAGAAGTCCGGTGAATGAGTCAACATCTGAAACCGTGATTTGTATACCTTTTCCCCGTTTTTTAGATTAGTGGTGTTATGTAATTGTAAGAAGGAAGTTGTATTCCTACTCTTATAAATATTGTGTTTGCCCCGAAGGGTTTTAGAATAGTAAATCCTGGAAGGATTCGGGGTTCTCCGGTAGATCTTCAACGGTAAAATCGACGATATGGATATCGAACTAATTGCACAAATGCCGGACGGTCCCATCCACTGCGCTCGCATCGCCCCGGGGCCGGACGGAAAACTCGGGCGATCCGGAATCCGCACCGGGCTCACTAGGGCTGTAGTGAGAGAACCGGTATCCCTCCTCCCGGCTTGTGCCCCCGAATCCGTCGATCCACTGACGGGCTCCGACGTCCGACAGGTTATCAGATCTAAAGGTCGGTTGATGCCTCCCTTCAGCTCGTCGAGGTATACAACCTCTCCGAACCTGGAGGAGGAAAAGAGTCCTCCGGACTCTTCGACGGAGAAAATACCGATCCGGGCCATAAGGTCGGGGAGATCCCCGGACCTTTCAAATCGGGCTCCTTTTTGAAAACAGATCTCATTCCGGGCGCTTCCCAAAATCGCAAAAAATACGGTGTACCAGAAATCCGGGGAATTCAGAAAAAACGGTACAATAAGGAGATTTTTTTCTGCGTATCGGGCCCGGATTTGTTTTTCTTCGTCGTGATCCAAAATCCGGGCTAATACACGCAATTGGGAGGCAAAAGTCCCAAAAAGCCCTACAGGAGCACAGGATCAGAAAGGAAGGGCGGTTTAGAATAGTAAATTCGGAAGGAATGAACTATCAGAAGAACCTGTAACATGGAATCCAGAATATTAATAATTGCTCTGGAGGGAACTTCATTGACGAAACAATGGCGAGACCGGATAAATGCCATCCGCAATTATTACTCATGTATCCCATCATGCACTCATGACAACCCGGTGTCCCTGTTTCAGGAGTTGCCGGAATATTCACGGTCCGCTGATGAAATCCTCTGCCACCATTCGGCAAAGCCGGTTGCTCTCAGCCAGGCACCGGGGAGTGTCCCGGGCAATTACTGACTGCTGGTGTTTCCGAAGATCTTTTGACCACTCCCTGATGATCGTATCGGTCATTTCCATGTGGAACTGGAGGCCGAGTGCGTTCCGGTACGAGAAGGCCTGGTTGCGGACATTCTTCCCGTGTGCAAGCAGGTGGCCCCGGAAGGGAATTTCAAATGTTTCCCCGTGGAGCTGGAAAACATGGAACTGTTCCGGGAATGCAGAGAAGATACCGGACGCATTGGTCGCCCGGTCCAGTACGTGCCAACCGGTCTCCTGAATGAACGGGTAAACCCGTGCTCCATGAGCGGACGCAATCAGCTGAGCCCCAAGACAGATCCCAAGTACTTTTTGACCGGTGTTCACAGATCTCCGGATAAGTTCTTTCTCCTGTTTCAGCCACGGATATTTCTCTTCATCATTGACACTCATCGGTCCCCCCATAAACACCAGGTGGGACGCGTCCCGGGTGCGGGGGACTTCTTGGGTATCGTACAGCCGGATATATTCAAACGGTATTCCATGGTCATGGAAGATCGTTTCAAAATATCCTGATGGCTCGTTTGGCACGTGTTGGAAGATAGCGATCTTCGGATCCATAACCGGTTTCCTGTATTTTCCGATATTAACCTGGCGGAGGAGATGGTATTCCCGTCTCTCCTTTATGCCCGTTCACCATGCTGACAGATATCAAGCCCCACATATTCTTCATCTTCGGTAACGCGGAGCCCGATCGTTCGATCAATTACCGTTGCAATGATATAGGTTACAACAAATGCGTATCCGAGTGCCGTACATGCTCCCAGTGCATTGACCAGGAACTGGGAAACGTTCCCTTCGAACAGTCCGGCAAATCCCCCGATTGCAGCTGCTGCAAAAAGACCGGTGGCAAGCGTCCCCCACAAGCCCCCCATACCATGGATTGCCCAGGCATCGAGACTTTCATCAAGTTTCTTCGATATCCGGACAAGCATCATGTAATAGCAGAGTAACCCGGCAACTGCCCCGATAAGTACCGCAACAAGGGGTGTCACAAAACCGGCCGCTGGTGTGATGGCAACCATCCCGGCAATTGCACCGCTCACCATACTAAGGGAACTGGGCTTGCCACGGTACCAGCTCGCAAACATCCAGGCAAGCGTTCCTGCTGCGGCGGCGGAATTCGTATTAACAAATGCCATCACTGCACTGCTGTTCATTGCCAGCGCACTCCCGGCATTGAACCCGAACCAGCCGAACCAGAGAAGCGCCGCTCCCAGGAGCGCAATGGGAATATTATGCGGTTCAAGGGCATGCTCCCCAAACCCGGCACGCCGCCCTATTACAAGGGCAAGCGCAAGAGCGGCAAATCCTGAACAGATTTCAACAACCGTGCCACCGGCAAAATCGATGAGACCCATCTGCTGGGCCCAGCCGCCCCCCCATGCCCAATGCGCGAGCGGGCAATAGACAACCGTGAGCCAGACAAGACAGAATAAAATGTAGGACGAGAGTTTGATCCGTTCTGCAACTGCCGAGGTGACAATCGTCATGGTCACTGCTGCAAAAAACAGCTGGAATACCATGAACACGAGAGGGGGATAGGTGCCGGAACCGGCATCGCTGCTCACTCCCGACAGACCCATGTACTGCAGGTTTCCGATAAATCCTCCAATGTCGGGCCCGAATGCAAGAGAATAGCCGATAAGGATCCAATGCAGGCTGGCAAGTGCCAGGCTCACAAAGGAGAGCGCAATCATAGAAATAAAATTCTTCTTTCGCACAAGTCCGCCATAAAAGAGGCCCACGCCCGGGGTCATCAGCATGACAAGCAGTGCTGAGACCAGCAACCAGCAGGTAACACCAGTATCCATCGTCATCGTAATCACCAAGATATTTTTTGGCAGCAACGATCGATCTGTTCCCGTCATGCAGGTATACAGCAGAGAATTTCATACTGTGTACACGTTGCGTATACACTACGCATGCTACTCTCAGCGAGCCATAAGACAGATACAGAACGAACGGCTGATTATTACGGGATTACAAGTCCGAAGATCGCCGATTATTCGTAAAAATTTTTAAAAAGTTAATAGGTCGCCAGGTACCGGTCCAGTTCCCACGGGTGAACCGCGAGCCGGAAGGAATCGGTTTCCATCTCCGCAATACGGGTGAGGTTGGTTACCACATGTTCGCCGAGTGTGTTGCAGATCACATCATCCTTGAGGAGGGCTGCATTGGCTTCGGCAAGGCTTGCCGGCAGCATCTCGACTTTGAGCCTCTTCCTGTCTTTTGCATTGAGGTGGTAGATGTTGGTGTTGGTCGATTCCGGCGGCATGATCTTGTTCTTGATGCCGTCCATACCCGCTGCGAGCATGCAGGCGAATGTCAGGTACGGGTTGCACATCGGGTCGGGGCTGCGGAACTCGGCACGGGTGCTGTTGCCGCGGGCCGCGGGGACGCGTACAAGGGCAGAGCGGTTGGCCGCACTCCAGGCAAGGTAGCAGGGTGCTTCGTAACCGGGAACGAGACGCTTGTAGGAGTTGATAGTCGGGTTTGCAACACGGGTGATTGCCTTTGCGTGCTTCAGGATACCGCCAATGTAGTAGAGGCAGGTGTCGGAGAGCTGCAGTTCCGCGTTTGGATCAAAGAACGCATTCTTGCCGTTCTTGGAGAGCGAGCCGTGGGTGTGCATACCGCTGCCGTTGATGCCGGCAATCGGCTTTGCCATGAATGATGCATGCAGGCCGTACTGGAGGGCAATGGACTTGGCTGCAAATTTAAAGGTGATCACTCGGTCGGCTGTTGTGAGGGCATCGCCATACTTGAAATCGATCTCGTGCTGGCTGTCCGCAACCTCATGATGGGATGCTTCGATCTCAAATCCCATCTCACTTAATGCAAGGACAACGTCCCTCCGGACATCTTCTGCAGAGTCCGTTGGGGCAAGATCAAAATAGGCCCCATGGTCTTCAAACTCCGTGGTGGGTACACCATCGTACATCTTGAACAGGAAAAACTCAAGTTCAGGTCCGGTATTAAACGTGTAACCCATTTTGGTAGCTTCAGCCATTGTCTTACGCAGGATGTAGCGGGGATCTCCTTCAAAAGGCTTATTCCCGTATGTCAGGACATCGCAGATGAACCGGGCAACCTTGCCTTCCTGGGGTCTCCACGGGAGAACAGCATAGGTAGCAGGGTCAGGCTTGAGGATCATGTCGGATTCTTCAATCCGTGCAAATCCCTCGATGGAAGAACCGTCAAACCAGATCCCTTCCGTGAGCGCTTTTTCAGCCTGGATGGCAGGGATCGAAACGTTTTTCGGCATCCCCTGGATATCCGTAAACTGAAGGCGGATGAATTTTACCCCGTCCGCCTCAATTTTCTTGAGCATCTTCGTTACATCTGCTGACATAATGGAAGAAAGATTCCACCCAATCGTATTTATATGTATTTCACTTACCTTAGTGAGCAAATGCTCACATTCAATTTCAATTAATGTTTACGATAGTTTGCTGTAATGGAATGGATCCGTTTCCATTGTGATAATATGTGTGGTATTATTGGTGTAATTGACCGGCGCCGTCAGCTCATGGACGGCTCTAAAATAAAAGAGGCCCTTGCCTCCATGGACGAACGGGGAAGCGGCGAGGGGGCAGGATATGTAGCGTACGGGATTTACCCGGATTACAAGGAGTACTATGCCCTCCATGTGTTCTTCGACAACATCCGTGAACACAAAGTGCCGCTGGACAACCTGCTCGAGAAATGGGGAACGATTGTACACGATGAGCAGATCAAGACCTATGAACAGCCCGGACTCAGAAAGGTCCACACCCCCTGGCGATACTTCTTCCGTCCCGACCCGAACATGATGCCCAAAAGTACCACACCGGAAGAGGACATCATCACCCATCTTGTCATGAAAGTGAACAGCGAACGGAATGGAGCACTCATCTTCTCATCAGGAAAGAATCTCGGCGTCTTCAAGGCGGCCGGCTGGCCTGAGGACGTTGCAAACTTTTACCGGATCCAGGATTATCAGGGCTACCTCTGGCTCGCCCACAACCGGTACCCTACCAACACATCAGGTTGGTGGGGTGGGGCGCATCCCTTCAACCTCCTCAACTGGAGTGTTGTCCATAACGGGGAGATCACTTCATATGGCACCAACCGGCGCTACATCGAGAGTTACGGGTACAAATGCACGATGTACACTGATACCGAAGTTGTTGCATATCTTGTCGACCTGCTCGTCAGGAAGCACGGGCTGTCTGAGAAGATGGCAGTGCGGGCTCTTGCACCTCCCTTCTGGGAGGAGATCGATCGGATGCCACCAAAAGAGCAGGAACTCAACCGGGCAATACGGCTGACCTACGGTCCCGCTCTCATGAACGGCCCCTTTGCCATCTGCGTTGCCAATGAGAACTCGCTGGTCGGGTTCACCGACCGTATCAAGCTCCGGCCCCTTGTCAGCGGGGAGAGCGGGGACCGTCTCTTCATCTCCAGCGAAGAGGCGGCCATCCGGAGGATCGATCCGGATGTAGAACATATCACGATGCCACGGGCCGGCGAACCGATTGTCGGAAAGGTGTACTCATGAGCATCGGCAGCACCCCTCTCAAGTTCAAGGTCCGGATCGATCCGGAACGGTGCATGAACTGCGGCCGCTGCATTGAGAACTGCTCGTACGGTGTCTATCGCAAGGAAGGCGATGACATCCGTATTAACTCGCGGAACTGTGTAGCCTGCCACCGTTGTCTTGCCTTCTGCCCGCGTGACGCTATCGACATAGAGGAGAAACCGGGTGATTACCGGAGCCACCCGGTCTGGACACGCGAGGTACGTGAGGCAGTATTCAACCAGGCAAAGACCGGAAAGATCATCCTTTCCGGTATGGGAAATGCCAAGCCGTACCCGATCATTTTTGACCGTCTGGTCCTTGATGCCTGCCAGGTGACCAACCCGAGCATCGACCCGCTCCGTGAGCCGATGGAACTGAGGACCTATCTTGGCAAGAAGCCCTCGTCCCTCAGCCTCAGGCAGATGCCCAATGGGGACGTCGAGCTCCTGACAAAGCTGACCCCCAACCTCCAGATCGAGACACCGATCATGATCGGGCATATGAGTTATGGTGCGATCAGCCTGAACGCCCAGACCGCCCTTGCCAAAGCGGTCAGTAAAATCGGTACGTTCATGGGAACAGGGGAGGGGGGACTGCACGAGTCGCTCTATCCCTACCAGAACCACATGATCGTGCAGGTCGCATCCGGCCGGTTCGGCGTTGACATCAACTACCTCGAGCGGGGAGCTGCCATCGAGATCAAGATCGGACAGGGTGCAAAACCGGGCATCGGTGGCCACCTCCCGGGCGAGAAAGTCTGTGCCGATGTCTCATGCACCCGCATGATCCCTGAGGGGAGCGATGCCATCAGCCCCGCACCCCATCACGATATCTACAGCATCGAGGATCTCAAGCAGCTTGTCCACAGCCTCAAGGAAGCAACCGAGTGGAAGAAACCGGTCTTTGTGAAAATTGCTGCGGTCCATAACTCCGCTGCGATTGCAGCAGGTATCGCCCGGTCCGGTGCCGATGCGGTTGTTGTCGACGGTTTCCGCGGGGGCAGCGGCGCAACACCCCGCGTCTTCCGCGACCATGTAGGCATCCCGGTCGAAGCCGCCGTTGCCAGCGTTGATGCAAAACTTCGCCAGCAGGGGATCCGTAACGAGGTCTCCATCATAGCGAGCGGCGGTATCCGGGAAAGTGCAGATGTAGCCAAGATCATCTGTCTTGGTGCCGACGCTGTATATATCGGGACTTCGGCGCTCGTTGCCATGGGCTGCCGGGTCTGCGGCACCTGTTACCGGGGCACCTGTGCATGGGGAATCGCCACCCAGAAGCCGGAACTTGTAGCGCGTCTTGATCCCGAAACCAATGCCGTGCAGGTAGAGAATCTTATCAATGGGTGGACACTGGAACTCGCCGAGCTCATGGGAGCGGCCGGCATCAACAGCATCGAGAGCCTGCGGGGGAACCGCGACCGGCTCCGGGGCTATATGCTCGATGAAGGGCTGCTGAATGTTCTGGATGTAAAGACGGTGGGGGCCTGATGATGAATTCCGTAAGAATCGATGCAAAGGATCTCCATTACACTCCCCTCAACCAGCAGATCCGCGCTGCCGTGGCCAGCGGGGCAAAGGAAATTATCATCGATAACGTGCTCGGCCAGAGATTTATTGGCGATGGGCTCCGGGGCGATGACGTGACAATCACCGTCAACGGAGTTCCCGGTGGGGACCTTGCCATGTTCATGAGCGGGCCTACTGTCATCGTCAAAGGCAATGCCGATCATGCCCCGGGCAACACGATGGACAAGGGCAAGGTGATTATCCACGGCAGTGCCGGTGATGCTGTTGCCCACAGTATGCGGGGTGGCAGGGTATATGTCCGCGACAACATCGGGTACCGGGGGGGCATCCACATGAAACAGTACCTGGAGAAACGCCCGATCCTTGTTGTCGGTGGTTCAGCCCGGGCATTCCTCGGCGAGTACATGGCCGGAGGTCTCCTGATCGTCCTCGGCCTCAACAGCCTCTCCCCCGCAAGTGAACGGGGTATCGGCAGCGGGATCCATGGGGGGGAGATCATCATCCGGGGAACTGTTGATGAGAACAATCTCGGTGTGGGCGCAAAACAGCAGCCTATCACGAACAACGAGCGACAGGCCATCATGCCGATTATCATGGATTTTGCACAGGTATTCGGGATCGATTCCAGCTGCTTCCGCACAGATACCTACACGCGGATCATCCCGGCAAGTGCACGGCCGTTTGCGAACAAGTATACCTGGGAGTGAGAGCAATGGCACACAAGAATTATCTCGATCTGAAAAGCGAGGTATGGGACACGGGGAAATGTTCGGGCTGCGGTGCCTGCGTGGCGGTCTGCCCGGCCGATGCCATCTCCTTTAAGGAAGGGGAGATGGTGACAAGCCCGGTCAGCAATGGATACTGCAAGGAGGCAACCGACGCGGTTCGGTGTGGGGCATGTTACGCGGTATGTCCCCGGACAACCGAACAGCCGCAGGAGGAACTCGGGGACTATCTTGAGATGGTTGCGGCAAAAGCGGCCATCGATGTGCCCCGCCGGCAAAGCGGCGGCGCCGTTACCGCGATCCTTGCCCATGCGCTGGATGACGGCCTCATCGATGCGGTCGTGACAGTAACGGAAGACCGGTGGACTCTCCGGCCCTCGTCCGTTGTCATCACGAAATCCGATGTACTTATCCAGCAGGCCGGGAGCCGGTACAGCTGGTGGGTCCCGCTGCTTGCTGCACTCAAGACTGCGGTTGTCGAGCGGAAATGCCGGAAGATAGCCATTGTCGGTGTCCCGTGTGCAGTTCAGGCCCTTGCACGGATCCGGACAAGCGACAACGACCTTCTCAAACCTTATGCAAAATCAATCCGTCTTGTGGTCGGCCTTTTCTGCACGGAGACATTCGATTACACGGCGCTGGTCCAGGGAAAACTCAAAAGCCAGTATAAGATGGAGCCGCACGAGATCCGTAAACTGGATGTCAAGGGAAAACTGGAGATCCAAAAACAGGACGGCAGTACGACAACCGTCCCGCTCGCAGAACTGGAGTCCTGCATCCGGAAGGGCTGCCATTACTGTACCGATCTCACATCTGTATACTCTGACATCTCTGCCGGTGCGATCGGCAGCCCTGCCGGTTCAACCACCCTTATCATCAGGACGCCGGCCGGAAAGGGATTTGTCGACAGCGCAGTCCGGAGCAATAAACTGACTCTGGGTACCGGTGTTGACGAGGCCGCTATCAGGAAACTCGCATCAGCGAAAATAAAGAAGAATGAAAAAAAAACATAGCGTCACAGATTCAGTGACCGTTTCATCTCTCTTAATATTTTTCTAAAACCGACGCTATTCCAGAAAGATTAGATCATGAACATCCCGGATAACCGTTACCTGCGCCGGCTCATATAAATCAATCACCATCTCGTACAATATCAACGGGATGTCATGCTTCTCAATCCCATGAGTCTGCCATCCGTTGCACGGTTTATTATTTCCCTGATTTATGGCAGGCTGTTTTCACGGTTTCTTTGAGAAATGTTCAAAAAAAAGTTCCGGGATTAACCCGGCGCAGATGTAATGAAAAATATAAGTTTTTAATCGAGCAGCTGGCCCATCGCCTCGTCATACCGTGCGGACATGACGTACTCGATGCCCGAGACACCGGCTGCTTCCTCGGTCAGTGCCATTAAGTCATCGCGGGTGATAGTAGAGAGGTTGAAGTTCCTGCTGCCTGCCATGAGCTGCTGGAGGCCGGTGCGGAATTTCGATGCATGAGTGTAGATGCCGACTGCACCCATGGGGATCTCCTTCATCTTGTTGCCGTATTTCTCCTTGAGTTCTTCGTAGGCAACGAAGATCTCCGGGATACTGCTGCCATACTTGGAGACAGACTTTGGCAGTTCGCCGGCTGCGATCCACTTCTCGATGTTCTTGCCAACGAATCCGGGGATCATGAGGGCACGGCCCATGCAGACCGCCTTGAAGTACGGGCTGCCCATGGCGAGTGCCTTGAAGACGCCGGGCTCATCGGAGAACCCGCCGGCCATGGCGAGGTCGGGGACACGGTAGCCCTTCTTTTCGAGCTTGGTGGCAAACTCGTAAGTGAGTGCCTGCAGGTAGAACGTCGGGATACCCCATTCGTTCATCATCGGCCACGGGCTCATACCGGTGCCGCCGGGTGCGCCGTCAATGGTCAGGAGGTCGATCTTGGCTTCTGAACAGTAGCGGAGTGCCATGGCGAGTTCGACCATGGAGTACGCACCGGTCTTGAGCGTTACCCGCTTGAAACCGATGTCGCGGAGCCGGTCGATCTCTTCGAGGAATCCTTCCTTGGTGACGAAGCCGAGGCGTGAGTGGCGCTCGAACTCCTTGATGGCGCCGGCCTTGAATGCTGCCTGGTTCTCCTTCGTGGTCGGGTCGGGGAGGACGATGTAGCCGCGCTTCTTGAGCTCGATGGCGCGTTCAAGGGTCTTGACCTTGATCTCGCCGCCAATGCACTTGGCACCCTGTCCCCACTTGAGCTCGATGGTGTCTAGGTTGTGCTTGCTTGCAACGTACTCGGCAACGCCAAGGCGGGTGTCCTCGACGTTCATCTGGACGAGGATCTCACCGTACTTGTTGTGGAATTTCTTGTAGGTGTTGATCCGGCGGTCCATCTCGGGGGATTCCTTGACCTTCTTCTTGGCGTCAAGCTTGAGGCCTGGGTCGATACCGCAGACGTTCTCACCGCAGACAAGGGTGATGCCGGAGATTGCAGCACCAACCGCGAAGTGCTCCCAGTTCGCCCGGGCGATCTCGGTCGAGCCGAGTGCACCGGTAAAGATCGGGACCTTCATCTGGACTTTCTTGGACCAGCCATACTCGGTCTCGGTATTAACGGAAGAGAAAACCGCTGTGTCCGGGCCGATCTCGGTACCTTCGGGAAGTCCCTTTGCCCCTTCTGCATATCCCTGGATGTTCAAGTGCGAGTAATCGATCGGGTAGTTCTTGTCGGCACCTGCGGTGATCTCACCGAACGGGCCGGGATACAATACTTCCCGTCCTCTGAATGAGGATAACCAGATCTCGCAACTGCCTTTGCAGCCGTCCATGCAGCGGGTACAGATACCTGAACACGGAGCAACACTCCGTGAGCGGTTTACTGTCCCGGTTGCCTCATTGGCATTGGGTTGTCTAAGATTCATGATGACACTCCATGGAAACTGTGAAATTTCCCTCGCTTATACGAAGGTACCGTCTGAGCGATAATACTTCTCAAACTTAAATTTATTAAACCGCATTGGGTAATAAGCGCTTGCTTTCCACCCTATTATAATCGTTTCGGTTTAAAATCGCGGGGACCGTGTTTTTCTATTAAAAAAACTGAAATTTTTCATGTGAAAATGAAAAAAATACATTTAAAAATCAGATTTTGATGAGATCATACTTGCGTGATCCCATCCCGATCTCTTCAGCGTACCGGACCTGCCGGTACCCGTCCGTCTGTGCATGCACGCCCTTGAACTTGTCCTCACCCGGATGGTGATGGGCGGTAAGGAGCGAGTCTGTGTACCCCTGCTGCCGGTTCACGAGATCGAAACTTGCGGCATCGATCGCCACCGGGTCCTTCGATGCAAGGATGCCGATATCCGGCACGATCGGTGCATCGGAGAACGGGAAGCAGTCGCAGTCCGGCGTGATCCGGATCAGGAAGTTCATGTACCCGACCTTCTCCTTCTTGCCCTCTACCGCCCCGTACGCGTACTCGACCATACGCTCCATGAACTGCGGGATCTCCGTTTCCCAGTCTATGTCGATCGCATGTTCCGGGCAGGCGTGCATGCACTCGAAGCAGCCGATGCAGAGTTCCTGGTCAATGACCGACTTTTTCTTCTTCACAGCGATCGCGTCTTTCGGGCAGACTTTCATGCATGATGCGCAGCCCGTGCATTTTTCGGGAATGGTGAATGGTCGTGCATTGTGCTGGGCCCGCTTCCCTTCCGGCGGGGCGCAACCCATGGCAAGGTTCTTGATCGCCCCTCCGAAGCCGGAGACGATATGGCCCTTGAAATGGCTCAGCACGATCAGGCTGTCCGCTGCCGCAATATCCCCGGCAATCGAGACCTCGTCAAAATGCTTCTTCCCGATTGTGACCTTCCGGATATTTTTCCCGTTCAGGCCGTCAGCGATAATCACCGGTGCCCCGGCAACTGCGTAGTCGAAACCGTGCAGGATGGCCGTGCCGATATGCTCAACGGCATTGGACCGGCCGCCCATGTACAGCGTGTTCGTATCCGTCAGGAAGGGCAGGCCTTTGCATTCTTTGACCTTCTCCACGACCTGCCGGACATAGACCGGGCTGATGAACCCGTCACTACCCGCCTCGCCGAAATGGAGTTTGATTGCGGTCTTGTCCTGCGGTGCAACAAGGTCCGGGAAACCGGCATGGTCGAACAACTGGCGTACTTTTTCCGTTGTACTTTCCTTTTCGGAAAATGCCCGGAGGCTCGCAAAGTATACGGGACTTTTCACTACACACACTCCCCTTGCGGGGAATGTTGACACCCATACCGTATAATCTCTCGCGTTGTCGTTCGCGGTCACTGAGATGCCGATGGGCAGATCAAAAAAAAAAAAGAAAAGGGATGGTAAATTATTCCCGCTTGCCGAGCTGGTGGTCGAGCCAGAAGAGGTGGCCGACAACATCCCCGAGGATCCTGATCTGGTTGAGGATCTCGTTTGCATTCTCCTCCTCTTCCACCTGCTCCTTGACAAACCACTGCAGCATCTCGAACGTTGCATGGTCCTTCTCCTTCATGGCGATGTCCACAAGGTTGTTGATCATGCCCGTGACTTTCTGCTCGTGGGCATACACTTCCTCAAAAACCTTGCCGGCAGAGGCCCATTTCGTTTTCGGGGCTTCAATCGCTTCAAGGGATACAACGCCCCCGCGTGCGATCACGTAATCGTAGATCTTCATCGCGTGGGCCTGCTCTTCCCTGGCCTGGAGCCGCAGCCACTTTGCAAATCCCTTCATGCTCGCGGTCTCAAAATACGCAGACATCGACAGGTAGAGGTATGCAGAGTACAACTCGCGGTTGACCTGCCGGTTTAACGCTGATTCCATGGTTTTTGATATCATCCGGACTCCTCCGTTTGATCGTCCATTGGTTTTTCGTTGGATAATGTTTTGGATGCTGCCAATGGTGCGAGCGTGAATAAATCAAAAGAGAAACGTGGAAAAATTATTTCCGGATTTTTTTACTCTCTGCCTGGATGTCGAGGATGATCTCCAGTTCAAGAGACCGCCCGTAGGCCTCCTGCGCCTCGTCGCTCCTGCCGACTTCATCGAGGCAGACTCCCTTGATGTACCACGCGTTCACATCATTCCCGTTCAGCGAGGCGGCCCGCGTGCTGGCAACGATCGCATCATCATACCGCTCCAGGTGGTAGAGGGCGAGCGCTTTCTTCGACCATGCATCCGAGTAATTCTGGTTAAGGGCAAGGGCCTTGTCGCAGTCTTCAAGCGCTTCCTTATACTTCCCGGTATCGATATAGATCGAAGCCCGGAGGAACAGGCCTTCCGCACATTTAGGGTCAAGGCTGAGCGCCCGGTTGTAATACCCAAGGGCTTCCTTGTATTTGGTACGCTTTGCATAAGCATGCCCCTTCTTTAAGAGTTCAATCGCTTCTTTTAGCGCCATACCGGGCCTCCTGTTGGTCTCCCGATGCTCATGATCCTGAGTCCTCCCATGTATCGGTAATGAGATCGCCAAAGATCTTTTTCAGCGCATTCTTCTCGTACTCCTCTTTTTTCTCATGCGCTGCGAGCAGGTGCCGTGGCGGCTCCCAGACATACCAGTCCCTCATGGTCATGTAGGAGATCAGGTTGTCTGTCACGAGGACGCCGACTTTGTAAAGATCATAATAGTAATCAAGCGTGGGCTCATCAACCTTCCAGTTCACCTGCCCGAGTGGCTTGTCGATGATCGCGAGCATATTGTCGCCAAAGACCTTGGACTGGTACCAGGCCGTGTGCGTCCACCGCGTGGTCAGCATCTCCTTGACTTCCAGGTGGTTGAACTTCTTCATCTGGGGGATGTTCAGGACCGGCATCAGCTCGTCAGCCGGCAGGGTCTTTGCAAGGAACATGTCGCGGGCATAGAACATCGCCTTGTCCAGGACAAAATACCGACGGGGGATGATGGACTCGTGTTCGATCATCTCGTCCATGTCGTTCTTGCTCTCCTTCATGATGTGGTAGAGCTGGGTCTTCCTGATCTTCGGCATGCGGTGGTACACGCTCGCGTTCATGATCGCGTTCCACGGCACTTCGTTGATGTCATCGTTGAACTGGGAGAAGAGGATGAAAAGCATCTGGATGAGTTTCTGGACCGGGAGTTTCTTCTCTTTCTTTGCCTCGTCCTTGAGGGCATCGATGTAGACCTGCCGCAGGCCGTTATACACCGAGTCTTCGGTATAGGAGACGATCTTGTACTCGCCTTTTTCCGTTGCTGCACCCTTGATGAGCAGGTTCGTGCAGTGTTTTGCAATAATGAAGTCTTTTAAGAGGCCGACATATTGTGCGGGAAAGATGATGACGTTCGTATCCATGTCGTAGGTGTATTTATCGACAAGGGTACCGCCCGGCTCCGCCTCCGGCTGGCGCAGGAGTGAGATCTCAGTATCAAGCAGTTCCTCGGTCTGGGTAAGGAACCTGCGGATTGGTTTGGATAATGGCATCTCTGTTTTCATGGAGGTCTCCGGAATCTACCGTATGCCTGGAAGCGGATCATCAGTTATTAACAATCTTCTTACCCGTGGCTTAATAAAATGCACCGGTAAAAAAAGGAAAAATCATTTCCTCTTTTGTGTATGGATGAATGAACTGAAGAAGCCGGCGAGGGTACCCTGTGCCTTTGGCCTGAATATGCCCTGGTTGACATAACGGACATCCTCGATTGAGAAAAATGCACGGGAATTGATGGTCTCGATATGCGATGTGATCCGCGGGACATCCGTGCGGTTGACGAGCGAGATTATCATCCTCACATCCCCGCGGGACCCCCGGGCCTCCAGGCTGGTGACGCCGGCCTGTTCAGCTTCAAGGAACGAGACGATTTCCTCCATTGACTCTTCCGTTGTAACAATACGCAGGATCACCGTACCGATAGAGAGCCGTTCTTCTATGACAAGGCCGATATACGTCCCTGCGGCAAACCCGAACGCGTATGCCATGAAATACACAACATTCGAGAGGTCCTTCAACACCACTTCCATGGCGAGCAGCCAGATGATGATCTCGAAGAACGCGATGATGGGGGCGAGGAACTTGATGCCACGCGAGATGTAAATGACCCGGATGGTCTCCATGCTCACATCGCAGACACGGGCAAGGAAGATGAGGGCGGGGAGGATCACCCAAGCGTAAAGATCAGGACTGATGATGAAAAATGACATATCTTCGCCATATCCCGGTGGATTGCCGATGACCCGTGTATAGAAAAATGTTGTCGGGTATTCCTATATCAAGATTCTCCGGAACCCCCGGGAAAAAAGAATAAAATGGGGAACTATCTGCAATTGCGCGGATGTGCCGGTCCGGATTATGCAGCGTATTTTGCCGGGTCCGCATCGAATTTCTTCTTGCAGCCCGGGGCACAGAAATAATACTTCTTTCCCTTGTAATCGCTCGTGAACTTCGCGGTCTTCTCATCCACGGTCATGCCACAGATTGGATCAATCGCCATAGAGCACCTCAGTTATCTGCCTTTCTTTGCATCGGGTATATAACTTTTCAACAGGAGCGAGAGGGTGACAACGGTTACCGAGCTTGCCGCCATAGCAAGCGCCGCGAGCTCGGGCCGGAAGGTGATCCCGAACGAGGGGTAGAGGATCCCTGCCGCAACCGGGATCAGTGCTGCGTTATATGCGAACGCCCAGAAGATGTTGCCCTTGATCCTGCCCATCACTTTCTTTGAGAGCTGGATTGCAGCAACCGCATCGACCAGGTCGTCCCGGACAAGCACGATGTCCCCGCTCTCGATCGCAACATCGGTTCCGCTCCCGATCGCAATGCCCACGTCTGCCTGGGCAAGCGCGGGCGCATCGTTGATCCCGTCACCGACAAACGCGACCACCTCTCCTTTTGCCTGCAGGGCCCTGACCTCCGCCTCCTTGTCCTGCGGCAGCACCTCGGCAATCACGCGTTCGATCCCGATCTGGCCGGCAATCGCCTCGGCAGTCCGGCGGTTGTCCCCGGTGATCATCGCGACATTGATCCCCATCTCGCGGAGCCGGGCGATCGCCTCCTTTGTGGTCGGCTTGACCTGGTCCGCAATGGCGATCACCCCGGCCAACGCACCGCCCGCGGCAACGAGCACTGCGGTCTTCCCCTCGAATTCCAGTTCCGTAATGCGGGAATCCGTGACGGGAGGAATTGCAATGGATCGTTCTTCAAGGAACGCCCGGTTCCCGACAAGCACGGTCTCGTCCAGCACCGTTGCCGCAACCCCTTTCCCGCCAAACGTATCGAAATTTTTGGCGTCCTCAACCTTCGCACCCCGCTCCTGCGCTGCCTTCACGATGGCAACAGCCAGCGGGTGCTGCGAGTTCTTCTCGACACTGGCGGCGAGGGTGAGCAGCGTCCCTTCCGGAATGCCGACCGGTACAATGTCCGTCACTTCCGGTCTTCCTTTCGTTAAGGTCCCGGTCTTGTCGAAGACAACGGTGGTTACCTTCCCGGCCAGCTCCAGCGCCTCGCCGTTCCGGATCAGGACGCCGAGTTCTGCTCCCCGTCCCACGCCCACGGTCACTGCGGTCGGCGTGGCAAGCCCCAGTGCACAGGGGCAGGCGACCACGAGGACTGAGATGAGGGCGGTCAGCGCAAAGAGGGCAGTCTCGTGGAAGACGAAGTACCAGAGCGCGAACGAACCAAAGGCAATGATGAGGACTGCCGGGATGAAGTAGGTGACAGCAACATCCGCGATGCGCTGGACCGGCGGTTTGGAACCCTGTGCGTCTTCCACGAGCTGGATGATCTGGGCGAGCACCGTGTCCTTCCCGACCTTCTCCGCCCGGACCGTGAGCACGCTGTTCGTGTTCAGCGTCCCTCCGACCACATGACTGCCCGGGGTCTTCAGCGGGGGCACCGGTTCCCCGGTGATCATCGACTCGTTGACATAGCTCTCGCCGGCTGTCACAATGCCATCGACCGGTACGCTCGCACCGGGCTTTACGATGACAAGGTCGCCGACAACCACGTCCTCGACCGGCATCTCCCGCTCGGTTCCGTCGCGGATCACCGTTGCGACCTTCACCCGCAGACCGGCCAGCTTTTTGATCGCATCCGATGTCCGGCCCTTTGCCCGCGCTTCGAGATACCGGCCCAGCATCAGGAACGCGGCGAGCATGATCGCCGTGTCGTAGAACATGAACTCGTGCGTGAGAATGATCCCGAATGTTCCCATCACGCTCGCGACAAAGGATACCCCCGTGCCCATCGCGTACATGACATCCATCGAGAGCATCCGGTGCGAGAGCGAGATCCACGCGGCCCGGAAGATCGGGGCTGCCACGTACACAAAGACCGGGGTCGAGATGATGAGCATCACGTATGCCAGCGCCTGCATGGAGACCGGGAGCGGGAGGTACATCGCGAGCATCAACGGGATACTCACTGCAAAACCTACTACGAAACGCACGAATTTTTCGTGCAGGTCCGCCTCCCGTGCCTTCTTCTCTGCCTCCTCGCTCACCTCGCCCGAGAGCCCGAGGTACTGGTAGCCCGCGTCCTCGATCGCCTTCTTCATGTCCGAGATGCCGGAGAGCGAGGGGTTGTAGGTCACGTACGCTTTCTCGGTGCCGAGGGTCACCGTGACCCTGACCACGCCGGGCAGTTCCCTGAGTGCTGCCTCAATCGTCTCCACGCAGGTGGCGCACATCATGCCGCCGACCTTGATCGTCGCCTCGCTGTTCACCACCCCGTACCCGGCTTCCTTCACCGCCTTCTCCAGTGTGCCGAGCGAGACCTTTGCCGGATCGAATTCCACGTGGGCCTTCTCGGTGCCGAAGTTCACCTGTGCCTTTGTCTCGTTCCCGATCTTTGATAAGGACTCTTCGATGTTCACGGCACACGTGGCGCAGTGCATTCCTGAAATCTTCAGTTCGGCTTTCTTCTTCTCCGGCTCCGACATCAGCTTCTCCCGGTGTGGTTTCTTCTGTTCCGGAGTAATAATCGTTGTGAAAGGGGCAGGTCGCCCGCCGGTGCTCCGCCCGGGTGAGGAGATGCTCCGGTCCGGGCCGGATTTATTTTTCCCTCCGGACAACGAACAGGTTCCCATGGGTGTGTTCAGGTACGACAGTAAATACGCAGCCCCGACAAAGGAGCAGCGCGAGCGGTACATGAAGGGAGAGACGGAAGAGCATGTGTTCGGAGAGGATGAGGAGATCCTCCTGGTCGTGTACGACGAAGCCGCGTACCTCAAGGATGACCGGGAAGGCGTCCGCATCCTCTTCACGGGTGTCCAGGACAAGCAGAAGGTACATGATGAGATCCGGCGGATGCTCGAGGAGCACGCGCAGAAGAAGCAGGACCCAAAGGAATTCTCGTCCGGGAACCGCTGAAAGGGTTGCCCGCCTTTGACGGGATCCATTTTTCACGTTAAAGGGAGCACTTATCACGCATGAAAATCATCCGCAGGATACGTGACGGTCTCTTCCGGCTCTTCCGTAAGAAAGAGTACCCAGTATACGGGACCTGTGCTTCTTGCGGTGAGCGGGTGTACCTCCCGTTTCACTGCGAATACTGCCACCGGTATTATTGCGACAAACACCGGCTGCCATTCGATCATAATTGCAAAAATATCGATCAATGGAAGAACCGGCCGAAATGAATGGTGGCAAAACGATCCCCGCACCCGGATTCCCGCCGGGTCCTGCGGTGGAAACCTTTTGTAGTTTCATTATATAAGAATGATAAATCAATAAACTGTGATCACCATGACTGAACAGAAAGGGCACTTTGAGAATGGGGTCTGGGTGGCAGAACCCGTTGCCCCCGCTACCCCTACCGCCACGAAGAATGAGAACCCGATCGATGCCCGCCTTGCCGCCGCGAGCCGCTCGGTCATCTCCGCCATGGACGACCTTGCAAAGGCCACGCACGACCTCGTTGCAACGGAAGAGGGCAAGAAGCATATCGAGAAGACCGTGAAAGAGACGACCGATGAGATCGAGAAGTCCTTCAATGATATCATCAGCAAGGTAAAGGCTGAAGTGGAAAAGGCTGCAAAGCCGAAAAAATAAATTTAATTATTCTTTTTCTGTTGAATATTTCTTATACGCAGCAACAAGCCCGGCCGCGTATACGTCCGTCTTCTTCGTGGGTACGTAATTGAACTGCGTCACCCGCATAAGTATCTCTTCAGCGAGCATGGCGTCATTGCCGACCCCGAGCTTCTTCACTTCGTCAAAGATCCAGTCGAGGTGGTCGATGCCCGTCTCCTTGCCATCGATCAGGACTCTTTTTGTCGTGATCTTATCCGGGGGAATGCCGCCGCAGATCGTACAGTAATTCCCGTCGCCCTCGTTGCCGCCCATCATCTCACTCCTTGATCATGGTAAGCGACATCTTGAACTTCGTGATCGCGGAGAGGGCGTGCGGGACATTCGCCGGGAAGATGATCGTCTCGCCGGTCTTCATCTGGTATGTCTGGCCGGCAACCCAGACCTCGCACTCGCCGTCAAGGATCGTGACCACGGCGTCATACGGAGCGGAATGTTCAGAGAGCCCCTCGTTCTCATCAAAGGAGAAGAGCGTGATGTTGCCGGCCTTCCGCGAGATGATCATCCGGCTCGCGACCGTCCCATCCGCATAATTCACGAGGTCTTTTAAGTTCAGGACTTTGCCCTTGAGTTCATCGCGTTTCTTGTCCGGCTTGTCCGGGTTTTCCATCTTGTATTCCGCCATGCTCTCACTCCCGTATCATTGTCAGCGTCATCTTGAACCGCTGCCGGGCCTGCACGCCATGCGGCTTGTTGGCCGGCAGGATGATCATCTCGCCGGTCTTTACCGTGAACGGGGCGCCTTCGATCGTCACATCCGCCTCCCCATCGGTAACCGTGAGGATGGCATCGAACGGGGCCGAGTGCTCGGAGAGCCCCTCGCCTTCATCGAACGCAAAGAGGGTGATCGTGCCGGCTTTCTTGAAGACGATCATCCGGCTCGCGACCGTCCCGTCCTGGTACTGAAGCAGGTCGTTTGTCGCAAGGACTTTTCCGGCAAGCTCCTCGCGCTTTTTGTCAGCGCTCGTCAGCTCTTCACGGGGGTCTGTCATGATGGTTCCTGTTTTGGATATGTGCTCAGGGGATTATAGGGATATGCCTTGGGATACGCGGATCATGCCGCAGGGACCATATGGGATCAAGATGTGGGCGCTGAAGTGGAAGATCGATAATATTCCGTGCGGGAAGCAGGATTGTAGTAAGTGTGTGTTGTGAAGGGGGGATGTTTCATTTTTTGTTTATCCTTTATTGATTTATCCAACTTTTCTGGACAATATTTAAGATTGGGACCGAGCAATTCACAATAGTAATCGTATGCTGCTATTGATCATTGGGGCATTTCTGGGAATCCTTGGATTATTTTTTTTACAACATGGAGCGCTTGGAAGTTTTCACGACCTTTAATTCTCGATGACGATTTGATTGAAAAAATCTCTAGGACACATGGTTCTCCAAATCCGTATGCTCACGGTGCAATAAACCCCTACATGAAAAGTTCATTATTATCAGACCGTAAAATGGCACATATCGGTCTTAAATTGCTTACTGTAGGCTTTATTTTTCAATCCGTCTCGATGATTTTGTTTGTATTGGATGCTCTAAATCCGTTGTGAATTTTTAAAAAAAATTGAAAACAAAATTTTTAAAATATGGTTAATGTATTTTCCACCATTTTAGAAGCAAGATTTGATTCAATACGATGCATCCCCCTCCCCGCTGATGCGGTGAGTCGGCGCGACGCCTCGTCGGGTCGCGCCTGGGCAACGACCCGTACTCAAATTCTCGTACAGGTAAGTGAGTAGCGCAAAAGTCGGCAGACCTTTTGCGCGTAGGCTTCGCAAATCTGAAAGACTTTTCTTTAAAAAAATTTTCGGCCCTGCCCCAACAAATCCCAGCACATTGATACCGGAACAGATCACCGGATTTATGATCGTCCGCTGATCAACCGTGTTGTCACATCCTGCGTGAGCAGGGTCATCTGGTGGATCGCGATTGCATTCAGTTTTGCCAGCCGCTCAGGCTGGGGAATATCTTCGCCAATAAAATGTGCGTTGAGATTCTCCAGATTCGAGAGGCAGACAAGCTGCGAGATATCGGCGTAATCCCGGATATTCCCTTTTTTGTCCGGGTTGCTGTCGCGCCATTCTTTTGCGGTGAACCCAAAGAGGGCCATGTTGAGAAGATCGGCTTCGGATGCGTACACCCGGTTGATCTGGGCCGGATTGAGCTCTTTTGGGATCAGGATCTCTTTGATCGCGTCTGTGTGAATACGGTAGTTGATCTTTGCGAGGTTACGCCGGATATCCCAACCCAGTTGTTTGCGTTCCTCATCCTTGAGTCGCTGGAATTCCTTGATGAGGTAAAGTTTGAATTCAACCGAAATCCAGGACGCGAATTCAAACGCGATATCCTTGTGAGCATAGGTGCCGCCGTACCGTCCGGGTTTTGCCTTGATACCGCGAGCGTTCGTCTTTCCAATCCATTGTCTGGCGGTCAGAATGAAACTGTTGAGACCTGCCTGTTTTCTAATCCCATCGAATTCGATGGGATTAAAATCCGGATTATTGAGCTGTTCCCATATCCCCAGGAATTCAATAGTGTTCCGGTTCCGGAGCCAGTTCTGGATCAGGTAGTCAGTTCTTTCTGCATCCTTGTACCGTGCGATATCGGTGATGCAGATGTAATCCTCATCATTCTCAACAACTACTCCCACTTCACGGTCGAGCACATTGATCTTCGCCATGGCAAACCTCACCCGTAATCCGGAGTTTCCGGATGCTTATTGGTGAACCGGAATCTTCCCGGAACGGTTATGAAGGTACGGCGTGAGCGGTGTGAAACTGTCATGAGAATGGATAAATAAAAAAATTATAATCCCGCCTGCGGAATTTCGCGGTTCAGGTTATCACGCTTGTTCTCTCAAAACTGTTTCAGTAATCCTGAAATAAAAAAAATCATAAATGCAAAAAACAATCTCTAGCGTTTCAAATTTTTCATTATCAAAAATAATTTCCTTTGCCAAAAATAAATTTCCAAAAACATTTCAAAAAATTCTTCCGGAAATTTTTCCCGCAACCAAAAAAATTTACAAAAAATTCCGGAAATTTCCCCGGCCGGCAAAATAAAAAATCCGATACGCAGCAGCCCATGTTTCAAACCGTAAACCCCCTTAAATACCACCCCCCGGAACCCATTTTTTCCGATCCGGACCATCCCCAATCCGGGCCCGATACGTGCCCCGATTACCCAGTTTTCCGGAACTGAGCCCTATACGCGCCCGGATTGGGATCCGACAACCCCCTGTTTCATCGAAAACTCCTGGAAGTTTTTCACAAACAGGGGGTCCGGATGGATATTTCCCTATTCCCTCCTCGCCTTCTGGATCTCCTTTCCGAGTTTTGCGATTCCTTTCCAGCGTTTCCGTTCGGACCGGACAAGTCCGATCTCCGCTTTGTCCTGCTCGAATGCAAGCTCCCGCTTGAGCCGGTGGAAATTCTCAAGCCGGGCCCCGGAGAGGATCCCGGCCTTCACGGCTTCCTGCACGGCACAGCCCGGCTCCTGTTCGTGCCGGCAGTCCGAGAACCTGCAGCCCTCCGCCAGTTCCTGGATATCCGGAAACGTGTCGCCCATACCGGTCGAGGCGGTACCAATGCCCACTTCGCGGATCCCGGGATTATCGATCATGAGCGCACCGCCCTTCAGGACGAAAAGCTGGCGCACGGTTGTCGTATGCCGGCCTTTCCCGTCATCCTCACGGATCCCCGAGGTCTTCTGCGTTTCCCGGCCAAGGAGCCGGTTGATCAGGGTGGACTTGCCGACACCCGATGAACCAATAAGAACGATCGTTTGACCGGGCCCGAGGTACGGGTCAAGCAGGTCCATCCCCTCGCCGCTCATCGCACTGACGGGAACGACCGGGATGCCGGAGGAGACCGGGATAATCTGTCCGGTGAGCGAGGCGGGGTCCTCCGCAAGATCGGATTTGTTGATCACGATCACCGGCCGGGCCCCGGATGCGTGGACAATCGCGAGGTACCGTTCGATCCGGCGTGCGTTCAGGTCAGGGCCGGCTGCGGTCACAATAAAGACCGTGTCGATGTTTGCTGCAATGACCTGGTCCGTTCCCTCCCGACCCGATGCTCCCCGCGTGAACACCGTCTTTTGCGGGAGGATTGCAACGATCGTGGAGGATCCGGTCTCCGGCTGGTGGAGGAGCACGACAAAATCCCCCACAGCCGGAAAATGTCCGAGTTTTCGCAGGGCTCCGGAGATCCCGGCCATGACAGGTCCGCTTCCGGTGAATACTTCCCAGACGGTCTTTTGCCTGCAGGCTACGCGCCCCGGTATGTATGGCCCCGGATATTTTCTGAATGCTTCCTTGTGTTCTTCTGTCCAGCCGAGCTGTTCCAAGGTAATGTGATGCGGTTGTCCGTATCCGGGAATGGATTGGTTCATAAAAAAAACCTGAACTTTTGTGATGAAAGGTGATTTTTTGCTGACCAAGTGCTTTGTGGTCACTCTCTCATGCCCCGTTGCACACTTCTTTTTCAATTGTATTGACAAAGTCCTGTGGGGAAAATACCGCGACCGGGATGCAATTTCCCCGGGAAATCAGTCGGGGGCCGCGAGCGCCATGCGTCAGTAATGAATGGGACGGGGAAAATCTGTCGGTCCTCTTGGATATCCGGAAAAAAAGATCGAAATAAAAATTATTTCCCGGTCCCTTTCTCGTATGCGATAATGGCGGTGATTTCATCCTGAAGGAGCGGGATCTTGTTACTAATAATATCCCAGAGGATCTCAAGGTCAATACCGAAATACCCGTGGATGAGCATGTCGCGGAATCCGGCAACCGATTTCCAGTCGGTTCCCGGGAACCGGGCCTTCAGGTCCCCGCTCAGGTTTTTGACGGCTTCACCGATAATCTCAAAATTGCGTACAACAGCATCGACCCGCATCCGATCATTCCTGAACTCTTCGAATGTCATAGCGCCGACATAGGATCGGATATTTGCAGCCGCTTCCGAAATATCGGTAAGATAGAGCAGCTGGGATCTAGGCATAGATGACTTCCTGCATGATGGGATCGCGGATGAGCGGTTTGAGCGCCGCGTCCGTCACCAGATCAACCTTTCTCCGGAAAAGATCTTCAAGATAAAATCTGGTTCCCATAAAATTGTCGAAGGTCTTTTTTCCGTCCTGGAACGTAACGAGAACGTCAACATCACTATCAGGACGTGCCTCTCCGCGTGCGAATGAGCCTAAAATACCAATCTTCGCTACACCAAACTGTTCCTTCAGTTCCGGTTCATGCTCGCGGAGGAGCGAGAGTACATCCATAGTGTTCCTGTATGTGAGTGGTTGGTCTGTTCTCGTTATTAATCCATTGACGATGCCGGTGTTCTATATGGGGATTGTTCTCTTGAGCCCCCCACAACAACGTTACCGTTCTGCTTACCCCACCACCGCCAGCCATCCCCAGTACACCAGCACCTGCAGTACGGTCAGCGGCAGCCCGACCTTCATGAATTCAAAAAAAGTCAGCGTCGCTCCCTGCTTCTCCGCGTTCTGGATAATGATCACGTTGCTCGCCGCACCAAGGATCGTGAGGTTGCCGGCAATCGTGCTGCCGGCCGCGAGCGCCATCAGTTGTGCGGTGCCGGAGCCGGCCTCCATCACGAGCGGCTGGAAGAGCGCAACGAACGGGACATTGGAGATGAACTGGCTGAGCACAATACTCGTGCCAAGTAACAGCGGCACCGATGAGAGCATCTCCCCGCTGATCAATGACTGGAAGAACCCGGTCTGCCAGACGCTCTCCATCAGCACGAACATCGCGGCAAAGAAGACGAGCGTGCACCAGTCGATGGTCCTGAGAATTGCGAAACGTTTTTTCGAGAAGAGTAGGATGGGGAGTGCGGCGCCGACCGCGATCAGCGGCAGGGTCACGAGCATGGAGCCGGTGAAGAGCGATGCGATGATGTTGACGGCCGCAAGCAGCAGGATGATCGCAAGGGAAATTTTTGCAAGGAGAGTCAGATGAGAGTCGCAAGGAGGAGCGGGCTCGTCTTCAGGCTCGCGGTACAAAAACTCGTCCTTGTAAAACCAGCGCAGCACGGCCCACGCAACGCCAAGACACAGGAGGGTCGGCACAGCCAGGTAGACCGCGAACGTGACAAACGGCGAGGCCATGCCGGAGTTGATCGCAACGAGAAGGTTCTGCGGGTTGCCGATCGGGCTCATCACGCTCCCCGTGGTAATCGCGATCGCGAGCGTGAGGAGCAGAAGTTTTGGCGACATCTTCCGGCCTGCGGCAAGGCCGAGCACGAGCGGCGTGCCGATCACCGCAAGAGTATCGTTCATCAGCAGGGCCGAGAGGATGCCCATGCCAAAGAGGATGAAGAGGACGACCTGGTCGGGATTCTTTGCCCGCGCAAAGAAGCGGTGGGCGATGCTGGAGAGGTACCCGCTCGCAACAAGCGCCTCGCCGACAACGAACATGCCGAAGAGGAAAAGCATCACGTTGATATCGATCGCCCGGGCTGCATCGATGGGTGTGATCTGGCCGGTGATGAGAACCGCTACCGCTCCGCCCAGCATGATCTGCCAGATCTTAAGATTGAACCTGCCGACCTGGCGGACCGCGATGAGGAGGAAGACGGCGGCAAGTACGATGATGGGGATGTACGTACTGGATCTCTCTCATTGCCGGGTGATGAGGATTGGGATTCAATATGAGGAATGTAAAGAGTTGATGATTGGACTGATGCCTCCCTGTCCCAATTGCGATATTGTGGCTTCACATCATGGGAGTGTGAAAAAAATATTTCCAGGGTTTTTACCGGGAATAAAAAACGGTTACGATTTATGTTCCACGTTCCAGTGGAGGAGGACACCCTGCTCGATCTTACGGCATTCAAGGAGTATGAGCCGGCGGAACTCGGCTTCCTTGACAAATCCTTCTCCATCGGCAAGGGTCGGTGCATCCTTTCCGCCGATGACGATGTTGCCGACAAACGTATAGATCTCGTCTACCAGGTCGTCTTCGATCAGACCGGCGATCAGGGTCCCGCCGCCTTCCACCATGACCCTCCTGATACCCAGCGTGCCCAGCGCATCCATGAGCTGCACAAGGTCGACCCGGTCGTCCCCGGCAATGATGATCGTGGCAAGGGTCCTGAGCCGGGCAACCTTCTTCTCATCGGCCTGTTCCGATACCGCAATGATCCGCTTCCCCGGCCCCTTGTGGAGCACCTTCGCATCCGGGGGGGTACGGGCGTGGCTGTCGACAACGATACGGACCGGGTGCTCGTCAACGCCCCGCTTGATCCGGTTATTCCGGCACTCTTCCGCCTTCACGGTCAGTGACGGGTCATCGGCAAGGACCGTCCCGATCCCGACCATCACGGCATCGCTGCCGGCCTTGAGCCGGTCAACGCGGTTAAAGTCCTGGACCCCGGAGATCTTCACCTGCCGTCGCTCCCGGGTGGAGAGCTTGCCGTCCGCACTCATCGCCGTATTGACAATCACGTGAGGTCGCATCTTCCATCGATGGTTGCGTTCCCGGTTATATCAAACCACCGGTTTTTATTTCCCGCGATTTTTTCCCGCGGGTCACGTCCCTGCATTTTCCCTGCAAACCGTAATACTCTGGTAATATAAACGCGGTCCCGGTCATATTTTTCGGATCCTTACCGTGATCTTCAAATAAAAAGAAAATCAAATGGCGAGTGAAGCCATGGGAGAAAAAGTGGTCCGGATCCTCCGGCATACCCTTACCGAGACAGACCTCGTCCGGATCTTTGTCATCTTCTCACTGACCGTGTCGTGTATCCTGATCACCTGGTTGTCGTTTTCCCTCCCGTTTTTCATGATCACGACCCCGCTCTTCTTCATCCCGATCATCTATGCCGTCTATTTTTTCCAAAAACGCGGCCTCTATGTTGCCGGGATCTGTGCAGTCGTCTTCCAGGCGATCGGGTATTACTACAGTTTTCCCGAGCCCCTGGCACTGGTGAGTATCTCTGCCGAGGCGATCCTCTTTGTCCTCATCGCCTCGATCATCACCTATTTTATCGAGCAGATCCGGGCGGGGGAAGCCCGGTACCGGACGGTCTTCGAACACTCACAGCTCGGCATCCTGCTCTTCGATGCTGCGACCTTCTCCATAAACCAGACGAATGAGAAGTTTGCCCACATGCTGAATTATTCTCCCGAGGAGATCACGAAGAAAACCGTTCTCGATGTGCTCCTCACTCCCCGGGAGAAGAGCCGGTTCCTTGAACGGATTGGCAAACAGAAGACCACTGAAAATTTCGAGACACGGTTTGCAACAAAAGACGGGGCTTCCTGCTGGGTGAACCTCTCTTGGGACCACATCGATGACAAAACGGTCAGCTGCTCGGTGATGAACATCAATACCCGCAAGCTTGCGGAGAAACTGAACAACGACAACATGATGAAATACCGGCAGCTGACCGAGAGCTCGCCGACATCGATCCTCATTGTCCAGAACGGTTATATCCGGTTCGCAAACCCGTCCTTCTCCGCATTCCTGGGGTACACTGCGGCAGAGATCACGGGTAAGGACCTTGGCACGTTCATCGATCCCCGGGACGCGGAATCATTTGCAGAGTTTTCTTCACAGTGGGGCCAGAAACTTCCCTCCCCGCTCGCAAAAGAGTTCAGGTTCATCACGAAAGACGGTGAACTGCGGGGCGGGGGGATCTTCACGACCCCGATCCGCCACCTTGACAATCCCGCGACTCTCATCAACCTTGTCGACATATCGGAACGGCAGCGGCTCGAAGAGAGGATCCACCGGGACAACGAGCACCGCCGGGGGATTATTGTCACGGTGGCCCACGAGCTGCGTACCCCGCTCCAGCCGATCCTCGGGTACCTCAACCTCCTGATCTCCGATCCGGAGAGTTATGGGATCAAAGACGATGCGAAAAAGATCCTTGAACGGTGCCTGGTGAGTGTTGACCGCGAACGGCAGATCATCAACCAGATGCTGGACCTCTCGATCCTCGAGAGCGGGAAGTTCCATCTGAGTTGCTCGGAGTTCCCTCTTGCACCCCTTGTCAAGCGGGTCCTTGACGAAGGCGGGTATGCGACCAAAGCGGAGCTGACCGTTGCGATCGAAGACTCAGTCATGATCACCGCAGACATGGACCGGCTGTACAGTATCCTTGAAGCCCTCCTGACCAATGCGGTGAATTACTCCAAGTCCCCGCGGAAGATCGGGATCTTCTACCGTTCGGGGATCGAGGACAAGCAGCACCACATCGCGATCCGGGACAATGGTGTCGGCATACCGCAGGACCAGTTCACCTCGATATTTGAACCGTTCCAGCTGGTCGATGGCACGGTCCTGTCCCGGAAATACGAGCGCCTCGGCCTGTCGCTCTCGATTGTGAAGAAGCTGGTCCAGATGCATGGCGGGGACATCACGGTGGAGAGTGTCGTGAACGCCGGCAGTACGTTTACCATCCATATACCCCGGGATCAGGAAGTGCACCATGACGCGTAAGATCATGCTTGTTGAAGATGACCAGCCGATCCTCGACATGATGGACATCATCCTCCGCAGGATCGGATACGAGCCGGTCCTTGTCCCGGATGTGCTGGACGCGCTCGAACGCGTGAAGAGCGATCCCCCGGCCCTCATCCTGCTGGACATCATGATGACGCCGATGAATGGCTGGGAGTTTTTGGAAAAGCTCCGGACGGAATATGGCAACAAGGATCTACCGGTGATCCTGTTCACGGCCTCTCCCTCGGTCCAGGAGAAGATCGCGGTCATGAAAGATCCCAACCTTGGCGTGCTCCAGAAGCCCGTATCGATACCGGAACTCAAGGCCGGCATCGAGCGGTTCCTCGGGAAATAAGAGATCAGGAAAAACAAAAAAAAACGAAAATATTTTCTTAACGTTATTCCCTATCGTTTTTCTGAAGGTGTGTGAATCCGGTGTCCCGGTTTCCCTGCCCCTTCGGGCGGACCGGTTCATATCTAAAATTTTTTTTTAAAAAGTGATCATGCAGGACTCCCGACCGGGAGCTGCTGTTCCTGCCACGTGTCGCGGTTATGGCACGGTATTTTCTGCCGGCGTGGTGTCCGGTGCATCCATGATCTCTTTAGAGATCTCGTGGCCGACTTTGTTGATCCCCTGGCCAAGGTCACTGAGCTGTTTGTCCAGTTCGGCCTTGTGGATCTTCGCTTCTACCTTCTTCATCTCTGTTCCCAGATCGTCGAGCAGTGTCATGATAATCGCTGCAAATCCTCACAAACCATGCGATCTGACATAAAAAAAGACTTTTGGTCGAATGGCCCCCGTAAGCCCGTCCGTGCACGGATCACGAATCTGTGGCCCCTTCTTTCCGGAAAAGGTGACGGACTTCCTCTGCCACCTGGTCGGTTGAGAAGATCAGGAGTGCATCTCCCGCCACAAGGCAGGTGTTGTCATCAGTCACGGTCATCATCGCGTTGTTCCGGCGCAGGCCATAGTCTGCAACGCCGTAACGTTCCCTGAGTTCAAGGTCTTTGATGGCATTCCCGTCCGCAAAGGATCCCGGTTCCACCGTAAGGACGTGAATGCGCAGGGAAAGGAGGACCGTGTCCATCCCCATTTTTGGAGGGTTGTTGTCACCGTTCTTGATGAACTTGGCATAGCCCCAGTTCTGGATTTTACTGACAATTTTTCCGATCTCGGATTCCGGCAGCCGGTATTTCTTCAGGGCCCGGGTAAAGATCTCGCGTGCCGCCTCGAACTCTTCCGACACCACTTCATCGGCGCCAAGGTCCAGCAGGTATTGTGCATGGCGGATATGCTGGGTCCGGGCAATGATATAGATATCCGGCGCCATCTGGCGTGCCTTGTGGACAATGCGGGGCACGGCCTCCTGGTCGGAGACGACAACGACCAGTGTCCGGGCATCATGGATCCCGGCATGTTCCAGCAGTTCCTCCTGGGCAGCGTCGCCGAAGATGAAGTACGGCCTCCGGGCGGATTTCTCCCGTCGTACGATCTCGGGGTTCATCTCGATGACCATGTAAGGGATGCCGGTGATCTCGGCAGCGCGGGCCACGCTCTTTCCGGTGATGCCGTACCCGGTGATGATGATGTGGTCTTTGCGCCTGAGTTCTGCGTCGTCAGCGACCGAAGCATTCACCTGCGCCTCTTTCATGGCGCGGTAGGGTACCACCCGGTAGAAAATATCGGTGAACCGTGGTGCGGCATTCATGATGAACGGAGTCAGTGCCATCGTGACGATGGCCGACGCAAGGAAGAGCTGGTAGATGTGTTCCGGGATAAAACTGGCATCCAGCCCGGACTTCGCCAGCACGAACGAGAACTCCCCAACCTGGCAGAGGGCAAAACCGGTGAAGATGCTGACACGGGCGGGCATGCCAAGCGCGGCAGAAGCGAACGCCCCGGTCAGGATCTTGATGCCGATGATGAGGATGACGATCATGAGGATCAGGACAACAAAGGACGTGTCCGAGAGGATGCTCGTGGTGTTGAGGAGCATCCCGATGGAGAGGAAGAAGATGCTTGCGAACACATCGCGGAACGGGATGATGTGGCTGAGTGCATCGATGTTGTAGTCGGATTCCCCGATGATCAGGCCGGCAACGAATGCCCCCAGCGTGTAGGAGAGCCCCGCCTGGTTCGTGAGCCAGGCAACGATGATACAGATCCCCGCGATGGTGATAAAGAAGAGCTCGCGGTTCCGCTGGGAAGCGACCCGGTACAGGAGACCCGGGATGACCCAGCGGGCGAGGATGACGACAAGAACCAGGATAACGACGACCTTTACCATCTCCAGGGGGAGGTCACCCAGGTCCATGCCGCCGCTTCCCACGAAGACCGGCAGGATCAGCATGATCGGGATGATGGCCAGGTCCTGGAAGAGCAGGATCCCAAAGAGCGTCCGGCCCTGCAGCGTATCGACCTCCCGGCGCTCCTGCAGGATCTTCATCACGATGGCTGTGCTGGAGAGCGAGATGATGAACCCGAAGACAAGGGCCGCAGTAAACGGCACGCCAAGGAGATACGTGGCGGCCGTGATCGCAATGATGGTCGTGATGAGCTGGATGAGCCCGCCGATGATGACGATCCGCCACGATTTTAAGAGCTTCTCGAACGAGAATTCAAGCCCGATGGTGAAGAGCAGGAGGATAATGCCGATCTCGCCAATGGTCTCGATCTGCTCCTGGTCGGTGATAATTCCGAGAGCATAGGGGCCGGCGAGCATGCCGATGATAAGAAAGCTGACAATGCTCGGGAGCTTGAACCGCAGGCCGACATAGAGGAGGGCGATCGATATCAGCCCGATGCTGACAAGGCCAAGCATGAAGTCCATTATGACGTCTCCTCAGTTTCTGCTGCAAATAGTGCTCGTATCGTTATCCATTTCCCGTGAATAGTTCTGATGCAGAAGTTCATGTTGGTTCTGGTATGTTCCGGCAATGAGCCGGTATTCCTGCGGGCAAGGGTCGGGAAAAAGAAGTGCCCCAGGCCTGATTTGAACAGGCGACAACCAGATCTTCAGTCTGGCGCTCTCCCGGGCTGAGCTACTAGGGCAGGGATACAATTGTTGTCCCTGTAGACTAATAAATGATCTGTTCTCTGGTCCGTTTTTCCCAAAATGACCGTTCATTTTTATACGCCGGAATCCGAGTATTAACCAATGGCGTCCCCGAACAGCAGCGAAGATTCCGGCCTCGCGAGCGCGGTGAAGAGCCGCACGGTGCATGTCGTCCACCTGACCCACAACGACCTCGATGCCGTGGGAGCGGACGCGGTGCACCGGATGAAGTTCGGGAACGACGGCGTGTTCACGATCTGGAGCTCGGTGGGAAAATTCCCGTCCCTCTTCTCCCTTGTCGCTGCGTGTGAAGGGAAGGGCGACCTCCTCTCGATCTCGGACCTCGGGTTCCACAACGATGCGGAGTCCATTGCGGTAAAGGCAAAGAAGAACGGCTGGGTCGTGGAGTGGCGGGACCACCACCGCTGGCGCGAGGAGGAGATAAAAAAGATCGAGAAGGCAGTCCCGCTCCTCCGGATCGACACCTCGTCCTGCGGGACCGGCATTGTTGCCCGCGACCTCATGCCCGGCGATCCGGTTGCAACGGAAGTCGCCCGCGTTGTCTGCGATTACGATCTCTGGAAGCACGAGGACCCCCGGTCGGCCGTGCTGGGACAGGTGCTCCAGAGAAAAGCGAACCGGGACCATGTCCGGGACTGCCTTATCAAGGGTATCTTCTCGGACGAACAGATCGAGCGGGAGTACCGTGAGATCAAGGCCGAGATGGAGTCGATGATGCGGCACAGTCTCCGGCAGGCGACCTTTGCCGGTACCAGATACCGGATCGCGTTTGCCCCGATGTACGGGTACCCGAGCGAGACCGCCCATTTCATCCGCGACGAGAAGAAGACCGATATCGAGGTGATTATAGGGAAGGACGGGAAGTTCTCGATCCGGTCGGTCCCGCCCATCAGCCACCTCATCGCCCGCGAGTTCGGAGGTGGCGGGCACCCGGGCGCTGCGGGCGGTTCGTTCAATTTCACGGTCGTGGAACGGTTCACGTGGTGGCTCTTCAAGAAGAGCCGGCATTTCGATGAACTCGTGAAGGTTGCCGAGGCGCTCTGACCTTCCCGTTTTTTCCCCTCTTTTTTTCCAGAAGGCCAACCCTTATAACCCTTACAGAGAATCTGGTGAGGGTGAACCTATGAAACACGTTCTTATCTGTCTGGTAATCCTGGCGTTCTGCCTTTGCGTAGTACCTGTTGCGGCCTCAGCCCCTGCCGGGGGATCTGGCTGGCTGACGATCAACTGCGATGTTGACGGGGCATCGGTATATCTCGATGGCACCAGCAAAGGCGTCATCTCCGGGGGATCGCTCGATATCGAGAACGGGGTCTATGCCAGTTCGTATAAAGTAACAAAGGACGGGTATTACGATGCCAGCGGGGATGTCAATTATGTCCCGGGCGGCAATGCGAACCTTGAGATCACGGTCAGCCTCACGCCAAAACCCACCGGCAGCGGCAAGGGCTGGTTTACGGTCCACAGCAATGTCGATGGCGCAACCGTCTCGTTTGATGGCGTGACGAAGGGAACGGTCAGCGGCGGTGTCTTCTCATTCGAGGTCTCCACAACGGGAACGCCGTATACTGCCTACTCTGTGAGCAAGAGCGGGTACGTGACCTATTCCGACAGCATCCCCGGTATGCCTTCCGATGGCCAGACCATCAGCCTGTACGCGACCCTGAACCCGGTCCCGACAGCGCAGACAACCGTGCCGACAACGAGCACGACCATCATTGGCGGCGACCAGGGATGGTACAAGGTCACGTGCAACGTGAACGGTGCATCCGTCTATCTTGACAACACCTACAAGGGAACGATATCCGGCGGATCGCTCTCCATACCGGTGTACAGCACCGGAACACCGTATTCCACCTACCGTGTTGAGAAGAGCGGGTATGCCACCGCCACCGGAAGGGTCCCCTCATCACCGGCAAAAGATCAGACCGTCACCTTCCATGTCGCCCTGACTCAGACCGGCACGGCAGCCCCGACTACGGTGCCGACCACGATCGCGAGTCCCCTGGGCAGTGGCAAGGGATACCTGGCCTTCCATACCAATGTTGACGGGGCGACCGTGACCATCGGGACGTTTATGGCCGGGATCACGAAATCCGACGGCCTCCTGACCGTGCCGGTTTCCACCACCGGTACGCCGTTCGAGGCATTCACCGTCACCAAATCCGGGTATGCGACTGCCACCGGCACCGTCCCCCGCCAGCCGGCACAGGGTGAGACAGTGGATATTTACGTCACCATGACGGCAGAACAGCCGACACCGGTCCCGACAACGCAGTCCCCGGTCCCTATCCCGGTCATCCTTGCCGGTGTGCTCGGGGCAGCGGTGCTGATCAGTACCCGGCGAAAATAAACCCGGGACCCCCCGGATCTTTTTTAAACCCGTTGTCTCTTATCACGGCAATGGATTATTATCACTCAGGTCATCCATTAATTTTTTAAACAGCATTACCCAATGACCCATCACCATGAAAAAAGCACTCTTCATCATGACCGGCCTCTGTATCCTGGCGATCGTGGTGATGCCGGCGCAGGCATTTTCCATGAAATCGCTTTCAATACATGTTGCACAGAACGGCGATGCCCAGGTCAGCGTACGTACACGGCCTTTGTGATCAGATCTTTCCAGTACCCCGTGGAATCGCTGGTGCAGTATCCCCCGGCAACAATCTGGTCGGGATCGAGCTGCGAGCGGGCGAGTTCGATGGCGGCCGGGTCCGGGTCGATGATGAACACTTTTTTAAGGGTGTATTCATTCGTGAGATCGATCAGGGTCGAAAGATACTCTTTCCCAACGGCTGTCTGGTGCTGGTACTCCAGCAGCGCCGCAAGGCTTTCGCGGTCGGGCTCCGGCTGGAAGAAGAAAACTTTCTGCCGGGCCAGTGCTGCAAGCTCGGCGTCGTCCATGGTATCGCAGACCAGGACGTGGCCGGCAACGCCGGTATCCCGCATCGCCCGCATCAGGGCCTTGTACATCCCGCAGATCGCGTCCGACCATTCGTCCCCGTCCTCATAGTACGCATCTTCGATCCCAAGGACATGGGGCGCCGGCATGGCACACTCTGCCCCTCTCTTCTGCACGACAATACCTGCGGCGTCTTCAATGATCGCCATGGTATCAAGGTGGAGCTCCCCGATGGCCTTTGTGTCCTCAATGCCGGTGATGCACTCAAGGATCCGGTCACGGTAGAATTTCCCCCCGGCACAGGGCGACATGATCCCGGCAGATACCTGCGGGGCGAGCGACTGGTCGAGCCGGTAGGTAGTGATATCAGCCATCCTGCCCCGGTGCTCCGCAATCCATGCCGCGAGTGCGGTCACGTCCGGCTGCCCGGGCTCCGCCCCGAATGCCCGCGTTTCCAGTTTCAGCCGTTTCACCATAGTAGAGATCTTATTACTCATAAGCATCTAAAAAGTACTGATGGATCAAAAGCCGCTGCTCGTCACCTGCGGGCTGCCGTACACAAACGGCCCCTGCCATTTAGGCCACCTGCGAACGTACGTCCCTGCCGACATGTACGTCCGCTACATGCGGCGGGCAGGCGAAGAGGTGCTCTTCGTCTGCGGTTCGGATAATCACGGCACACCTATCGTGGTATCAGCGGAAGAAGTCGGCATCTCCCCGCGTGCACTCTCGGAAAAATACCACAAGCATTTCGATGAGACGTTCAAGAGGATGGGCGTGATCTTTGACCGCTTCGGGATGACTGACGACCCGGCCACCCACCACCGGGCGCAGTCGATCGTCGCCGAGCTCGAGAAGAACGGCTACATCTACAAACAGGTCGTCCACCAGGCGTACTGCACGAAGTGCAAACGTTTCCTCCCCGACAGGTACGTGGAGGGCATCTGCCCCCACTGCGGCAAGCCGGCCCGGGGCGACGAGTGCGACCAGGGATGCGGCAAACACCTTGAGCCGGGCGAGATCAAGGACCCGGTCTGCAAGGTCTGCGGCACGAAGGCAGAGTTCCGCGACCAGGAACACTACTTCTTCAAACTCTCGGAGTTCAAGGACTTCCTCCTCCTCTTCCTCGACCAGGTACGGGGCACGACCAACGCGAAGAACTACGCGATCGGGTGGATCAAGGACGAGCTCCATGACTGGTGCATCACCCGCACGCTCGAATGGGGCGTGAAGTTCCCGGGTCGCGACGACCTCGTGGTCTATGTCTGGGTAGATGCCCCGATCGGCTACATCGCGTTCACGGAAGAGTGGGCAAAAGCGAATGGCAAGGACTGGAAACGCTACTGGTGCGGGGAGAACCGGGTCACGCATTTTATCGGCGGCGACATCATCTACCACCACTCGATCTTCTGGCCGGCGCTCCTCAAGGGTGCCGGTTACGGCGTCCCGCACGCGATCGTGGCAAGCGGGATGGTCAAAGTCGACGACCACAAGTTCTCCAAGTCACGGGGCTACGTGGTCTGGACCAACGACGATTATCTCGACAAAGGGTTGCCTGCCGATTACCTCCGGTATTACCTGCTCGCGTACACGAGCCATACGAAGGAACTGAACTTCTCGTGGAAGGTCTTCTCCGAGCGGATCAACAACGAGGTGGTCAACATCTTCGGTAACTTCGTTTACCGCACGCTCTACTTTGCGCAGAAGGAGTTCAACGGCGTCCCGCCCGGCGAGGTCGATCCCGCCATCACGGCCGAGATCGAGAAGACCCTCGCAACCGTGGACCAGCTGATGCGGGACTACGAGTTCAAGGGCGCCGTTGACGCGATCATGAACCTCGCAGCGTTCGGCAACACCTACATCCAGACCAATGCCCCGTGGAAACTGATCAAGACCGACCGGGCTGCAGCAGCGCAGATGATTAAGAACGCTATCCAGATTGTCAAAGCCCTTGCCCTGCTCTTTGAGCCGGTGATGCCGGATGCAGCATGGCGGTGCTGGAAGCAGCTCGGGTACTACGATGCCATTGCGAACCACCCGGTCAGCGATGCAACGCACCCGGTGCCCGAGGCCTGTCTCCACCCCCCCACGCCGCTCTTTGTGAAGATGGAGGAGGCCCAGGTTGCCGAGCTCGAGGCCCTGCTCAATAAACGCGTCGCGGAGGCGAACAGGAAGATGGAAAAGACACCCGCACTATCAATCGAAGAATTTGCAAAAGTTGAGATGAAGACCGGCATTGTCCGTGCCGCGGAAGCGATCCCGAAGTCCAGCAAACTGCTGAAGTTACAGGTGGACATCGGCGGCGAGACCCGCCAGATCGTGAGCGGCATTGCCCAGTTCTACAAACCCGAAGAACTCGTTGGCCAGAACGTGATCGTGCTGACAAACCTTGCACCGGCAAAGATCTTCGGTGTCGAGAGCAACGGGATGATCCTTGCAGCGGGCGATGCGGCCTCACTGCTCACACCGCTCAAGGCCGTGGAACCGGGCACGAAGATCCGGTAATTTTTTTTAACACATCCCGGAATATCCCGGTCATTTTTATTTTTAAAAGAGAAGAGGCGATCCCATGCCGGGTTGGTCTCCCGGCACGGGTGTGGATGAGGTAAGTTACCGGTCCCGTGTGCAAAAGGACCGGTTCAGAGTGGTGCGGGTGTAACCGCCGAGTCGCGGTGGCGCTGGACGATCGTGGTCGTGCGCCAGTTCTCGCTCGGTGCGATCTCCCCGATCCATCCCAGGGCCGGCATACGATGCGGTCTGGCACGGTTGCCGGTCCGGGATCCTTCGCGGGTATGGTGGCAGGCCTGATAATGACCTGTTCCCGGCGGGGAGTTGCTGTCTGGGGTCATGACATAGTCTCCTGGCCTCCGGCCTGCACGCCATGAGTGGACAGCGTGCTGCCGGTGGTCCGAATGTCTCCTTGCTATCCGTTACCGGCAGGATCGCCCCATGGCAGGATCCACCGGGGAAAGTGTGCCGGTGGATCCTTCATGAGGCTTCATGCGGAAGATTACGGATACGAGTGCTGTTCGTCCCGTTCTCATTGGGGCGAAACACTCTGATCAGAGAGTCGGGTGCCGCTGCACTTATATTCGTAAAATATGCCGGGTAAGAAGGTAGTACCACGCGGTTCAATCAATGAACCCGTAAAAACCGGTAAAATGTATTGACCTTATGGGATTTTTTACCGTAACCCGGTAGAATAGTTGCAGCCATTGACAGGATCATTCGTAGATCTGCCGGCTCGTGCAGTATCCCCGGCTGCATTTTTCATAGAACTGCTGGTGGCATTCCTCGGCTGGCCAGAACGTGGACGCGGGGCGAATCTCCGTCACGATGGGGCGGTCCCCGTACTGCTTCGATGCCGCAAGCCGGTCACGGGATGCACGTGCGGTCTCTTCCTGCTTCTCATCGTGATAGAAAATGGTTGACCGGTACTGCGGCCCGGTATAGTCGCCCTGCCCGTCCGGCCTGGTCGGGTCGTGCATGGCCCAGAAGATATCGAGCAGCTGCTCATAGGAAACGGCTGCGGGGTCAAAGACAATCCCCACGGCTTCGATATGGCCGGTAGAACCGGCGCTGACCTGCTCATAATCCGGATCCGGTACCGTCCCGCCGGTATATCCTGCAACGGTCTCTGCCACGCCTTCCACGTTCCGGAACGCGGCTTCAAGATCCCAGAAGCAGCCTCCGGCAAAGGTTGCCCTGCTGGGGGTAACGGGATCAGTCATCCTTCGTTGATTGGCGCCGGAGGTTTTTGGGTGTTGCGATCCCCGGTTATTTCCGCAAGGCCATCTGCTTTGCCGTCAGGAGCCAGTGCAGTTCCCCGGACGGGCGCTCTGTGTACGAATAATTCCGGATCTTTGCGAGGCTCCCTTTGGTCATCACGATGCCGGCGCACGCGTCACCGGAGATCATCCGGCTGATGAGCGATGAGAGCAGCGGCTCGTGGCCGACAAGGAGGATGGCGGTATTATCCGGGTACCGGCCGATCTCCCGGCAGACCGCATCCGGGTCCCCGCCCGGGACCAGCTCCTTCCATGTCGCCATCTTCTCCGGAACTTCCAGCACGTCCGCTACGATCGTTGCGGTCTCCTGTGCACGGGCAAGCGGGCTTGCCGCGATCAGGTCGAACTCTGGGTCCTCCGCTGCGAGCCAGAGCGCAACTGCGAGAATATCGTCGCGCCCCTTCTTTGTCAGCTGCCGGTCCGCATCGCGTCCGCCCGGCTTTGCATCCTCTGCCTTCCCGTGCCGTAAGATGAAAACGTCCACACATGGACTGCTTCACGATTGGGGATAAGTATTGTGAAAAAAGATACGGGTGGTGAGCCGCCCGGACTTACGGTTGTTCTTTCCGTGTTTCCCGCACTACGAGCAACAGGCCGACGGCCGCAAGGGCAAGCAGGCCGGTGAACCCGGGCAACTGTTTCCTCTTTGAGAGCCCGGTGATAAACTCGGAGGTAGTCCCGGCCGTGATCTCGGTCGTTGTCTCAAGGTCCTGGTACCCGTCCATAATGATCCTGATCGAATGCGTGCCGGGCGACAGCCCGGGGATTGTCGCGGGGGTGATGCCTTTCATCTGCCCGTCGATATAGACCAGTGCCCCGGATGGCGTGGTGGTGACCGAGAGGGACCCGGTACCTGCCTGGACCGTGGGCTGGGCAGTGACCGGGATCGTTCCGCCATCTGTCCGGGTTGTTATAACCTGCGGGGATGTGGTTGACGGTGTGCCGGATCTGCCAGCGAGCACGGCATTCACCTGCGGTGCGTCGGCCGTTACCACAACTTCCTGCGTATAGTCATCGTACCCGTCGAGCCGGAGACGGACCGTGTGATGGCCGTTCTGCACACCGGTGATGGTCATCGGAGTGATGCCCCTGATCGTGTTGTCGAGGTACACGTCCGCGCCGGAAGGCTCCGATGAGATCGCCACGCTGCCGAACGCGGACGTGGGGACCGGCGTGGGCTGGCCGACCAGGTGGCTGATCTCGATCTCGGAATACGTGATCACTTTACCCCGGGCATCCAGTTCCTGGACTTTCATGAGCGTGATGTTCGCACCGGCAGCCGCTGTTGCGGGAACATGCCCTTTGAGGACAATCTCGACATCCACCTGATCCTTATCCTCGTAGGAAAGTTCGTATCCCCCGATGGTCAGGATCTTTCCCCGGTCGTTCGGCCGGGTGTTCTCGGCGCCATTGACGAGGACCGTGTAGGTCCAGACCGCGTCGTCCAGGCCGGTCACGAGCTGCAGGTCGTTATACGAAGAGAATGCCGTACCATACGCTGCATATATTGTGCAGGAAACATTTACCGGATCACCGGGGTTCATGACCGCCGGGTCCACGGTTCCCGGTGAAACAGTAAATGCCATCCCGCCCGGGACAAGGAGGAGTATTGCGAGGAATGCGACGAGGTACGAGATACGGTAATGCACAGGTCAACACCTTAGGTAAGGTGACTCACCGGAAGTATATGATTCTGCCGGGCCATGGGTGTCAGGCACACCTGCGACCCTGTAAGGATGGTGTAAAAAAAGGAACCGGATTATTCGAAGAGCCGGTAGTTTGGCGCTTCGTCCGTGATCAGGATGTTGTGCGGGTGGCTCTCGGTCATACCGGCGTTCGTGATCCGGACGAACCGCGCCTTCGTATGCATATCGTCGATTGTTTTTGCACCCGAGTAGCCCATCGCGGACTTGAGCCCGCCCACGAGCTGGTAGATGACCTCCCCCACATGTCCCACGTACGGGGTGACGCCCTCGACACCTTCGGGCACGAACTTCGTACTGCCGATCCCCTTCTTCTGGAAGTACCGGTCGCTCGACTCGCCGCTGCTCATGACACCGAGCGATCCCATGCCGCGGTACTGCTTGTACCGCCGGCCTTTCATCGTGATCACCTTGCCCGGCGATTCATCGGTGCCGGCAAACATGCTGCCCATCATCACCGTATCGGCACCGGCTGCGAGCGCCTTTGCCACGTCGCCGCTGTATCTCACACCGCCATCGGATATGACCGGGATATCAGCAGTCCTTGCCACATCCGCGACCTCCGCAACCGCGGTGATCTGCGGGACACCGGTCCCGGCAACGATCCGGGTCGTGCAGATGGAGCCCGGCCCGATGCCGACCTTGATACCGTCAACACCCGCGTCAAGGAGTGCCTCTGCAGCCGCTTTTGTCGCGATGTTGCCTGCCACGACATCCGCTTTCACGCTGCCCTTGATCTCCTTCACCGCTGCCACCACTTTCATGTTGTGTCCGTGTGCAGTATCGACCACGAGGACGTCCACGCCGTTCTGGTCGAGGAGCTCGGCCCGGGCAAAGTCGAACGGGCCGACCGCCGCGGCAACGCGCAGGTTCCCTTTTGCATCCCGGCTGGCGAGCGGGTACTGCCGTTTCTCCAAGAGGTCCTGCATCGTGATGATGCCGATCAGTTTCCCTTTGCCGCTGACGACCGGCAGGCGCTCGACCTTGTTCGTGTACATGATCTCGAGGGCCTTCTCCGCGGTTATGTCCTCGCCGGCAACGATCGGCTTCTTTGTCATGATCGTGGTGATCTTCTCGTTGCCGCTCTTCTGCACGATCGCCCGGACATCGCGCCGGCTGACAATCCCGATGATCTTTCCCTTGTCAACGACCGGGACGCCCCCGATGTTGTACTGCTGCATGAGGTGTTCGGCATCGGAGACCGTGGCGGTATCTTCAACATACAGCACGTCGCGCTCGATCAGTTCCTCTGCCTGCTTGACGGCAACGACCTCCTGCATCGCGTGCTCGGGGGTCATGTTCCGGTGAATGACGCCGATACCCCCGAGGCGTGCGAGAGTGATGGCCATCCGGGCCTCGGTCACGGTGTCCATCGCGGCCGAGACGAGCGGGATATTGACGCGGATATTTTTCGAGAACCGCGAACGTGTGTCGGTCTCTGAGGGTTCAACCCACGATGCCTGCGGTTCCAGAAGGACATCATCGAAGGTTAACGAGAGTGGTACATCCAGTTTTTCAACAAACATAAGTCACCTGATGATCGCGATTGCTTTTTTGATCAGATCTTCCCGGATGGTTGCGTTCCGGTCCCCGCCGCAGACCATGCCGCGGACGCCAATGATCTCCGGGTTGATCCGCTTGAGTGCGTCGATGTCCTCGAATTTCAGGGCACCGGCAAGCGCAGTCCCGAGTCCGAGTTTCCGGTTCCC